>ENA-OREC01001640-OREC01001640.1-marine-metagenome-genome-assembly--contig:-NODE-1640-length-11559-cov-12.011409_pt1 | contig 11559 bp, 11 predicted proteins | sample MGYA00248626_ERZ508543 | MGnify/ENA primary metagenome ERZ508543 (study PRJEB26211, sample SAMN05518279) | marine metagenome | isolation source: Puget Sound, Washington, USA | host: Bankia setacea... | reverse complement strand
GATCCAACTGTCTAATAAGATCCAACTACTTAGATCCAACGGTCTAATAAGATCCAACTACTTAGATCCAACTGTCTAATAAGTTCCAACTACTTAGATCCAACTGTCTAATAAGTTCCAACTACTTAGATCCAACTGTCTAATAAGATCCAACTACTTAGATCCAATTGTCTAATAAGATCCAATTTTACTGTCTGCTAAGACATGTTCCAAGGTGTAAGATCTACTGATTTGGTAACCACACTAGATCTAATGTTCTCGCGATTCTAGAACAACGAAACAACACATGCAAACTGGTTTTGTCTGAAAACAGTTACATGTGTGCAAAAACCAACGTCAAAGATGAGAAATACAAGAACGTAGATTTTGGCTAAAGAGTTGTATCATCCACCCAAATCAATCCGCTTTAGCCATACGGACGCATACACGGGCATACAAGCACGTTGAAACAGGGGTCAGTGTGAATGCATTTCCAACACTCTAACATCAATGGGATCTGGGGGAATAAAGAGAGAGAGAGTGTGTGACTATACAAGTAGTACATGACTTCAAACATTGTAGAAGAAGTAACACAATCATGCATACATCCTAAGGACATAAAGGAAACTTCACTCATGAGAAAAACAATGTAACCATGAGAAAAGACGTGTCTACAGAACTACAAGGCTATTAAAGGGTAAGAACATCCATTTTGGGAGGTGCAGCATGCGTGTAAGCATTTGTGTTTTATTTGTGTTCACGTTCTCATATTTGCAACCCTTGTGCATGTACTTTCTGTTGATTTAATGTAGACACACGGACGCACATTGATACATGCTGTAACGTTTAATTATTTTCCACCAGTCTAAAATTAATAGGGACTAGGGGATGAAGAGAGAGTGTATGGTTTATGAGTATTTGACTTTAAACGTTGCAGAAAAGGTAACACAAGCATACTTCAAGGCTGTAACTTTACTTATGGATCGGATGCATGTATCTTTCCTAATTCATTTGAGATCAACATACATGAGCATATCGCGCGAGGACACACTTGTAAGTCCCAAATGTCAGAAGGTCATGCTGATAGAGACAAGAGCAACTACTTTATTATGTCTGCGAACGTTCAGTTTGTCTGGGAGACTTATACAATGTGGACATAAATCCTGAGATTCACGTAAGTCCCAAAACAAACAACAACGTCTTATCAGCACCAAGGGTCGTGGAAAAAAGAAGACCCTGATTTATATGATAGTTTCGGGTACTTGTGTTGTAACGGTACCCCAGGTGAACGTCTGGGTCCAATAAATCGTGGACATAAGTCAGTCGATGGTCTAAACCCCCTGTTCCGAATCACCCCTGATACTACACGGGTTTGCCTACAATACACAAACCACGGAACATTCATTAGTGCGTCTTGTATTTCGGTTATCAGGTATTGTATGGGTAGTACTTAAGGTTGGACCTGCGTAACCAGGGTAGGGCACAACGTAAATCTGCGATATTAAAACTAGCAGGTAGATATAAATCCCCGTTATCAAAGGCACTGATTTCGTCAACGATTTGTCAGAGGAGTAAACTTGTCCTGTCCTCATGTAGTGTCAGGGGTTGAGAACTCGTGTGTCGTCTGCTAAACCGCCACGTCTTACATTGTCGTCTGCGTCGTGTGAAAGTGCAAACTGGGCATTTCGCCGTGTACTTTGCTAAAAGATTGTCAACGCGTGTCAGTTCATAGGAGCAAGAGGCTGAGAAGAAAAAGGACACCCAAAGCAGAAGATATCCGAATTCACACAGCAGACGGTTTTCTTTACGGACTCTTCGGCTGCTTCACAGGCTTCCACTGCAACAGAACATCTTCGTTAGTGTTGTTGTTAACCCACACCGAGAAGCAAGGTCAGCCATTGAACAAAATGAATCGTTTGACTAATACGGCACTTGCTGTGGTAGTTCTGCTTGGTATTCTGTTGCAGACGACAGTTGCAGCAGAAGATCGTTGTCATGGTCATGAATGCACGTGGAATCCTTGGAACGCCTGGTCAACCTGTAGTAAGACGTGTGGTGAGGGAACACGTTCTAGGACAAGGGGACTGTGCTGTAAGGCTAATGAAGCTGGAGAATTTTCGCTCTGTGTTAGGAACTGCAATCTGACAGACGAGTCCTTCGAGGCAGAGACATGTGGATTTGTTTGTCCAGCAGGTAAGTGAATATAGCGTTGTTTTCACAAATCAATAATGTACCAACAGCATGATACTATGTAGTTGAGCATAATTAGTTAAAACATTACCGACTGTTTCAAGCGCTTATTTAAATGTAGTAATGACGGTATAGTAGAAGAAGTTATTCAACAGATAACGCTGTTTTAAAGTATGACGAAAATCTGGCAAGTTTAAAATAAATAAAGTATTTATACATGCATCTGACAATGTAAAGTATCTAAGTGTTTCTTTCACCAAACGTGAACTTGTAATGTTTACACATACATGTATCGAATATCAGAATAAGGTATCACTAGTTTAGTGTCAGATACGCGTATAATTATCTCCATCTGGCGAAACTCCGCTAATTGGCGTTTTCTTTTATAAGATTTGTATTTTGTAGAAGGTCCGCAATTAAACATGTGATCCAAACTTAAAATAGTAGGTAATATAGTGCGATTCTCTATAGAGTTGTATCGTTTACATGAGCATCTTAATTACAAGTAGAGGGTATGTATGTGTATTTCAGGCAACTGTTCGTTCCAGAGCATTACCGACACCGGTGTAGAGGCAACCGACTACGAACCACTGTATGGCAAGGAAGGTCTGATCATAAACGCACCACTACATCTACTCGCTGAAAAAGAGTAAGAGACACTTTCAGATATAAATATTGCAAAAGCATTCAAACAACACGTGTTTACAAATGGTTGTATTTCAGTAAAACGTCGCTAAGCAACATAGCATTTTCATTACATATAAATATTACTGAACTGGTCTAAACCTCTACCATTTAGGTCAAAGGCATCACTGTGCCGCTACTGTACAGAACATTATACCATACTATCTTTGTAACATAGATGTTGATTGTACGTCGATTATACGGTCGCAAACTAAATGCCGGTTAACACTATAGTTAACATTGTGTATGTACAGGTTCTGCAGGCGATCCTGTCTACAAGCAAACTTACAGAATGGACTGTTTTGTTGGTCCTACACGTACAGCGCAGCGGAGAAGTGCTACCTTCATTTCTACAAGAACCCATTGACTATAATACACCCTGAACAACAAGGCCAGAAACCAGGCGAGAGTATCTTCATCAGGAGCTGCACAGAAAGTAAGTTAACTGTTGATAAGGACATTTTTATAACCGGAAGAAAATAAACAAATAAAGACTATCACACAGGAAACATCATCAAAACAAACTAAGACACACCAACAAGTGAAGGTAGTTCTACTTGTACATCGGCTCCTGATTATACTGCTACTACTGTCTCTGATGATTGTTGCTACATCTGTGATGTCATAGGAAACAGCAGCGGCCGAAGCAATGCTGTAAAAAACACATGCAACGATAGAATGAAGAACGTCTGTGTAAACTGCGTGATACCAACATGTATGGTCGCATAGGCGTCTACAAACATCAATAGTAATACCAGAACGTCATTGTATATCAAAAAAGGTACAAGCAGTAACAACAAAACACCATGTGAACACTGACAGACAACAGTAGCAGAATCATCAACAGCGTCATCAAGAATGTATAAAGCAGTAAACAATGTAATACTTGTCATAATATGCGATAGGTAGTCTCATAATTTAATGTTTTCGTTTGACAGATCGCTTCCATACCACTACACAAGCAGGTAGACTTTAACTGTGGGAGAAGTCGTCTTTGGTTTCTTAATTCCATGCTTGCTAATTGTGCTTTCGCGGGTTCTATTGTATAATGTTATGTATGCCTGCTTTCCTTTTATTTTCCCCAAAGCATCAGCAAGTTGTCGTTTGCGCATTCATCTTTCCGTATAATTATGAGCTTGTAAACTCTATTTTAGTTCACTTTGTAGTTTTCAGAATATGTACATATGCGACTACTTAACATACATCCATCAGAACATTTTTTAAACGAAATCACATTGAAATAAGACGACTAGTTGTGAATACGTTTTGTTCAAAGGGTGTTCAGCAACTGTTGGCAGCAATACGATTAAGATTAATTACTCTACATGCCATCAGTTTTGGCGAACTGATCGTATTGTTCTGTTTTAGTTACATAAACGTTTCATAAAAGCAGCCCTTACAAACTACATGTATACCCATCGTGGTTCATTCCAGGAGTGGCGTGCACGGCTTCCCAGGCAGATATTGTGTTTGTGGTCGACTCGTCTGGCAGTATTGGCTACAACAATTTCGAGAAGGTCAAGGTCTTCCTCCAGGGGCTCGTCAACAGCCTGGACATTGGTCAAGACCTTACGCGTGTTGGACTGCTTCTCTTCAACGACAAACAAACATGGGAGTTCAGACTTGACCAATATGACAGCAAAGTGGAAGTCCTTAAGGTAAATTTATGTTTACTACAAGTATTTTAATTTATGTAAAGCGTTTTATATTGTCAAGAGAAGAGCATCATCTCTTTTAATATCGTGTTTGAAAGCGTCATCGGTGTCGCATCGTCATGACCGTAAATATAACGTAAATCATCGAAAAATAATACCAGGCTGTCAACAATTTCGAGCGTAAACAACATGCAAGTTCATGTAGATTGAGGATTATCTTAATTGGTATGCGATCTATGATTACTTATATAATTAATCTAAATGATTGTGCATATATTTTATGTAGGCCATTCAGCGCATGATATATGTGGTTGGGGGTACATTAACGTCTGACGCACTGGCCACTGCAAGACAAGAAGGTTTCCTCACTAACAGAACTGGCGTCCCTATGTTAGCTGTTGTCATCACTGATGGTTTGTCCCGCAGACCATCTCTCACCCGCTTCCAGGCCAGTCTATTACGGAGAGAGGGGGTACAGGTTTACGCCATTGGTATGTATAATGAACCTCAAAACTACAAGAAGATAGTACAAAGTCAGAATGAAGAATAATGCTGTTGAATTCTATTCGACTGTAATTTGTCGAAAAAATTGTTTATGAAAAGCTTACAAAAACAAGTTTTTCATATGAAGTGATGGGATACAAAGCAATTGTAGGCAAAGCATGTCAAATCTGTTCTATCCTAATCTCATTATGTACGAAAAACGTATGTTTATAAATAGTATAAAAGAATGTAAATAACGAGAAATAGATAAGAGTGAACCATTGAAATACATGTAGCTTGAAACATGGGCTGACGACATTTTTTAATCTTTTACACAGGTGTTGGGAACATGACAAATGAGCAGGAAATCTTCAACATCGCCAGTACACCAGAAGAACGGTTCATGTACAACTTCACAACATTTGATGATCTCGACCCTAGACTCGTCAAGCTGGACACCAACTATGTCCACTGTGATGGTACGTGAAACTTAGTGGATGGTGTATCATTTGAGAAAAACAACAACAACATTGCTTCAGGATAAACCATTTCTTTGATATACAAGCAACCAATCCACTAACCTAACTTTGCTTATTAGTACGTGTGTAGAAACTGCGTTCAATGAATGATATGAAATGTTCTTTGCTCAAACGATTTAACTATTAATTATCTCAAAGGCTGCTTCTTTACCTGCAATTATGCAAAACATTTCCCAATGGATACTGAATGAAGCCCTTCTTGAAATGAATTGCAAGTTCACCTTATAATAAACAAGTATGCTCTTTTTAATGAAATAGCTCGCGCTCACAAAAGATTATGTTGACGCTCCAAAGTCGGAGGGCAAGTATGTAGGACAACATCAACTGGTGCACACAACACCGACGTTAATGCTTAATTTATCCGTTTCCACAGTATAGTGGTCATCTCTCAGCATGCGTATTGTATTTCAGAGAAGACAACAGTAGCGACTACGCCTACTACAGCAGTAACAGTCAGTGATTGTTTCGACAAGGAGAGCAACTGCCAGGCGTACGGTAAAGACGTGTGTACAGACTACGTACCCTGGGCACGTGAGAACTGCAAGGCCTTCTGTGGAATTTGTATTGGTACGTAAACTGAACATAAACGATATTAATAGTGTGCTTTAAGGACGATTTGTTAAATGTATGAATTAAACAATTTGAGATACAATTCCATCAACAAAAGACAATAATGAAAATATAATGTATTAACAACATAGGATTTTTGTGCTTATATATATGTAGAAAAAGTGATTGATGCTGATCGGTAATTAGAATTAATGTATTGTCTTCTTGGCATAACAGCGAATTAGGACATAAACATATTATGGTGAGAAATATATACATAACATTCCTCAACATGTGTTCTTCTACTCTTCCAGTGGTCACTACCCCGGCACCGTGTGTTGATGTTCTACCCAACTGTGACTCGTATGGTCAGTACTACTGCCAGAACAAAGAGTTTGTGGCCTGGGTAAATAAGAACTGCAGGAAATACTGTGGCATATGTAGTAAGTATACTATGCATGTCCCTGTTTACGTCTCAACTGTAAATGGGAAACACAAACTTCGTAAAATGGTGTATTGGTAGATCAAAGAATAATATACAAAAGATTCATGTAATATTTGGTCAGCCGTCGTACGTTATTAGTTCTAGGCCATAACACTTTGGTTTACCTTAGTCCAATGCGTATATGCTATATCAGGCATATGTATACTTATGTTTGATAAAAGAAACATGATGCAAGTCGTTGGGAAACTGTTTAAGTAAACCGCATGGCTACTGTATATTATAGATATAGCCAAATATCATTAGTTTTTTTTGTACCGAACTCGCTTTGTAACGCTCGTCGATTTTAATTGGTCGTTACGTCACATATTTAAATGACGTCACGCCGTGTATAAACGAATCATATTCGTCATTAAAAGCATGTGCGATCATTAAAACCATGTAAACTGTCGCAGATATCAAAATATCAAGACGGCTAACACTATTGTAAGGTCAATCAATGACTTCTTTCTAAAATGTTGTATATCTTTCTCACTCGATTTCGGTTTGTTCTTGACAGCTGCAGAAACACCCGAGACAACAACAATGGCCGTCGTCACCACAACAGGTAAGCATTTGTGTTAATACGAATTTTGTTCAACATAGCATTACAGGCCAGAAGTTTTCTCAAAGATGTCAAAGTGAATTCTCAAGTCACCTATCAACCTTCATTCAGTAATGTTAATTCAATTTCTGTTTTATCGTCTCACAAGATTTGTTCAGAGAAATCATTTATCAATTGTTGCAAAAGATATACTGAATTGGGCACTTATGTACGTTTATTCTGAAGTGCCAGCCATAAAGGCTCTGTTTATATTCTTATAAATAACACGTGTACGAGCAAGGAAACAAGCTAATACGTTGAAGACGTCGCGCGAAGTCGTCTCAGGTCAGAATATGTTGTTAACTTTTCGTCATTTAATACTTTAGAGTTTGACGCACATTATAAGTACCAAAGTTAAATATCTAACTATTCTTTTGTTATTTTCTGCATCGTTCCAGAGAGGATATGCCGTGACACCGTAGATAACTGTGACAGCTATGCCAGTTCTTGTGACGACCCTCAATACCGAAGCTACCTGGAGGCCCGATGCCCGGCATACTGTGGCTTCTGTCAGTCACATAAAACAGTCAACTCTACCATGGTCGCCGGCAACATGTACGTGTTATATTAGCTATCAAGAGAAAGTCGACAGTTGTCAAAACTATTATTACGACTTCGCTTAAAATATATAAATATCACTTTGTATACTACTTGTTTACGTTAGGTCAAATTTATCACGTGATGCAACCGCAATAGTACATGTAGGTTAAGCAACTTTATGTAAACGATTGGCGTGTTGTAAACTATATGACATGAACATTACATGTATGGTTATGTAAACTTTACGACGTCTATATCGAATGCTATTGTTGTATTGCAGGTGTCCAGAATGGTATATCCCTGTAGAGTGTGCGATGGTACAGCCAGATGACAACTGCTGTGCACTCCCTGACTGTCCAAACACCGCCTATATCTACACTGCCGACATGGGAATGAGCTAACCACAAGTCTTCATGTTTACGTCTTAGATATATTACGATATTTGTGATTACACTTCGTAGGAATATTTCTTGACTGTCTTATCATTTTCTTAACACATTTTTGTGAATATTTGAAAGATTATAGTCCATATAAAAACATTCAATATATACACCAACATTGAATAGGTAGTGAGACTAACCTTGAGGTAGATATACACTAACCGTCCATACAGTGTGTGTGCTTATTTACATGGTCTATAGTATGTATATGGTCTGTTGTTTCATAGCGATTGTAAAATAAAAGTTTGAAAAAAATTGTTATTGTGTTTGTTAGAAAGTATTCAGATTAGATCGGGGTAAGAACGCTTCTTTAAAATACTCCTTCATTAATAAGTATGTTGCCTTTAGTTTAGTGTCAATAAATTACTACAGTGAAACCTAGGCTCATATAAAACAAGAGAAAATAATCATAGTCATACTTATTGTTGCAAAGCAAGGTTACTTGGGTGCCCGTACCAGTTCTAGGTTTCTTGGGTGCCCGTACCAGTTCTAGGTTTCTTGGGTGCCCGTACCAGAGTTCTCGGTTTCTTGGGTGCCCGTACCAGAGTTCTCTCGGTTTCTTGGGTGCCCGTACCAGTTCTAGGTTTCTTGGGTGCCCGTGCCAGAGTTCTAGGGTGCCCATACCAGAGTTCTAGGTTTCTTGGGTGTCCGTACCAAAGTTCTAGGTTTCTTGGTGCCCGTACCAGAGTTCTAGGTTTCTTGGGTGCCCGTTCCAGAGTTCTAGGTTTCTGGGGTGCCCGTACCAGAGTTCTAAGACTGATATCTCAGCTAGATAGATAAACATACCAATGGTAGAGTAGTATACCATACTTAGAGGTACAGTGTGTTCACTTAGGAACATTGATATAACAACCCTTGTTTTATTATTGATCAGTTTATCATACTAGAACACATTCATGAATACGGCACACAGGTACAAGAAGCCTAAACAATGTCGATTAAACAGAACTCCAATCTTATTGTTACAGACACTCTAAAATTCCAACTCAAAAACTTACCCAAGTTGTCTGTATTCCAGAGGTTTCACTTTTGTTTAGTATGTTTTACTCCCAGAGAACACAAACTACTTTTACACTAAAATTCATTTTTATTGATCCTAGACATAATAATCTTCGACATGACAAAACACAAATGAATACAGAATGTTGAACGATGATAAATCGTGATTCATATGTAATAATGAAATGAAATACAAAATGAATCAGTGAAAGAAAATAAAACTAATAAAATGGCATTTACACATTCACATCAACAATGCATTGTAATTTTGTTTAAATGGCAAACAAGCCATACTGTAACTAAACAAGAAACTCTCAACACAACACAAATGGTATCTTGGAGATTGAGACCGTTTTGTACATGCTGACATGGAATATACTGCTGCCAAAATGTTCGCACACCATCAACAGAGCCTAGCACACCAACACATGACTTTGAAACAGAGGGCTACAAACAGGATACATGTATTATAATGTTTATGCCAGTCTGATATTACCTGAAAAATTCTTCTACAAAAAAACAGAATTATAATTATAAGGGTTGAATGTAAAGCTGGTGTTAGTATATATGAAATAAGAAGGAAGGCAGTTTTCCACTCCACTCTTGTGATATAATGTGTTCAAGTTATCTACTCACACTGATATGCTTTCTCTTAAATTCCATATGCTGTAGTTTTGCTTACATTTGTTCCAAAGATAATATTCTCTGTATAAATTGCTTTCACATTTAATTTAACTTACACCTACCCGTTGTTAAAAAAATTAGCTAACTTTTAATAACTGAATGATTTTTTCCATTGATTTGATTCTTTATTTCAAATGTATCCTTTGATTTGATTGGTTGCTTCAAATTCAAGTGTAATGTGATTGGCTAATTCAAATTTATCTTAACATCTGATTGGCTAGGTTTCATTAATTATCCTGCAAATTGATACATTTTTTCGTTTGCTTGAATAGATAATATCAGGTACATGTATTAACTAATTCTCAAATTTAGTATTGAAGCAAAGCACTGGATACAGACTCAGTAACAATTATACACACAGTCTTTTACTCATACAAATGTTTTCCAATATAAGTTTATAACAAAATATCCATAGTTAGTTTAAGACAGTTGACACTAAAAAAACAAAGGTTAAACTTGATCCCATAGATTTTGTCACTAGTAACATCAATGCACATTTATACTCTACACAGATTCTACACATCAGTCATTCCTTTACACCCTAGGCTTCTAACATAGGCTTCTAACATAGGCATTCATGAACATTAAACTCAATATCAACTCTAACTGTACATAGGATACACATGAACAGCTTGTAAACCATTCTCCATACTACCATTCACAGAGATCACTTGAGTTTTTTGTTTCCAAATTGGAGATTTACACAGGTATCAAAACAACCTTTTTGATCTTTGTTTCAGCAACAATGAGTGTCCGTTAACAGTTCTATAACACATTAATGCTGGCTGTTATAGCGAATAATAACAGCATAAAACATTCCCTAAGTCACCCGTTATGTGTACAGTGATTGACAAGAGTTTATCGTCTGTAAGGATGGTACGATTGTCCAGAACTTTGTCGTTGGTATGTAGGAGAGGGTCCTGGAGCTCCTGAGTACTGAACAGCGGGGACACCTTCTGGCGAGCCGTACGGGGCCTGGGCTGGACTTGGGGATTGCCCCTGGGTAGGAGCTGGTGCTGGCTGACCTCCATACGCTGCTGTAACATTCACAGCTGCACCCTGACCACCGTCCACTGCATAACCTACAAAACAATGGACTCATCTAATACACCTGTACATAAGACACAACAAGACTTCAGTGAAATTTAGTGTTGTTTGTTCTATGTTGTATTTTCAGACTCATCCTCAGGTCGACCAGACTCATATAGTAAGACAGTGTAAAGTTTCATTGTTATCGGTTCATCTGTTACGGTGAAGTTGCGCTTCCGAGACATATGAACAAGACACATAGACAGGGTGGTTACACATAACCCTTTTAACTTTGATTGCCGAGGTATTAATAACATTTTCTCCTTAGTGTTTCAATTCAGACAGGGTAAAAGGCTTACCATATTGACTGTAGTAACTGGAGTAGTCAACAGCTTTTGGTGCATTAGGATCGGCTCCTGCAACAACCTGACCCTGTGGTAAAGGTGTACTGCCATAGGCTGCAGCTGCAAACACCAAATATAGACTTGAACATCTGGTTACATGGATACGTTTAGAGAAATCTATAGTCTATCATTACATAGTCTATCATTACATAGTCTATCATTACATAGTCTATCATAACATAGTCTATCATTACATAGTCTATCATTACATAGTCTATCATAACATAGTCTATCATTACATAGTCTATCATTACATAGTCTATCATTACATAGTCTATCATTACATAGTCTATCATTAC
>ENA-OREC01001639-OREC01001639.1-marine-metagenome-genome-assembly--contig:-NODE-1639-length-11560-cov-13.415484_pt1 | contig 11560 bp, 5 predicted proteins | sample MGYA00248626_ERZ508543 | MGnify/ENA primary metagenome ERZ508543 (study PRJEB26211, sample SAMN05518279) | marine metagenome | isolation source: Puget Sound, Washington, USA | host: Bankia setacea... | reverse complement strand
TTCCACAGTATAAGGACGACCCATTGTTTTATACTTTGTGTTATGTATGGTTCCACAGTATAAGGACGACCCATTGTGTGATTCTATTTGTTATGTATAGTTCCATAGTATAAGGACGACCCATGGTTTTATACTATTTGTTATGTATAGTTCCTCAGTATAAGGACGACCCATGGTTTGATACTATTTGTTATGTATAGTTCCATAGTATAAGGACGACTCATTGTTTGATACTATTTGTTATGTATAGTTCCATAGTATAAGGACGACCCAGCAGATAGCATTGATCTTGATAGCCTTGCCTAACAATTGTTACATGTATTAACGGTCCAACATATAAGACCATCTTTTCTTCAAACCTTGGATGTTTCTCGCTGTAATTTCTTTTTACTTTTGTAAGCGAGCAAACCAATAAGAGAATCTTGTTATTTCTGTTTTCATTTGTATTTTCAGTGTTGACCTTCTAATATGTGCACCTAGCAATAAAGACGACGTTTCAATGAAACCCACCAATGGAGTGGCCTTCATGTAGCTTAAGGTGTTTCAGATACACGACACTTATTGCATGTTCATGATTATTTTCATTTTTTTTTGCAATACCTCCTTGCGGATTTCCAGGTATTTGTTTGACCATAGTTTTCGTTTTAACGTTACAACCGTCTAACATAATAACATTGCAATTAACAATCGAACACAAGATTTCTGTCACAATAGCCAAGCTCACAACTAGTTGTCGTCGTTATCTTTGTAGTATCAGAATCAGTATCATCTTTAAATCTTACCTGTATAAGTGTGCCTCCGACCTTTGCAATCATGAATGCAACAAAGACAGCTAGTGCACCAAACACAACCACTAAAATTACAACGGAGTTGTTTTGGCAATTGTTTTGTACATTTACACGAAATTAAAATGGAAGATATAATTAATCGAAAACTAAAACTACTTTCACTGATCCCGTAAAACTCAATAATGACCTTTAAGAGGATACTCTACGACTATTTGAATCATTTATCTATATTTAAAGTAAATTCGTTGTTTCTTCGTTCGCGTATGTATTGGATTTAGCGTTTAAAAGGGACTTACCAGAACATTTTGAGATGACGGTGGCCTTGAATTCAGATATAGGTTTGGTGTGTGGTTTGATTAAATCAGTCCATAGTAAGGCTGACAAGCTACTGAGACCTGATGAGAGGGTACTGCAATATATAAAAGTAATTGGCCTTTTTTTAAAAATATATTTATATTGTATTAAGTATAAACCGGAGTTGGTAAAGTTACATATTAATATGCGTATGCTTCCACTATCTACTAGAACAGTGCCATACTGTGATAGTAATTTAATGTTAGTAGTTGACTTATTGCAATATTGCAGCTTGTATTCATAAACATGCGTGTCGTTAAGGCGGCCCATCTCTTGTTATGCATGTTGTACCTTTTAAAGTGTATATACTTGAGTATGAACACATCATGGCAGTCATTTAACGTTATAAGTTTACAATACTATGTAATATTGCAGTGTTGTATTCATAAAGATGCACATCTTCATAATTGCCATTACAACACGCATATGTATGTGGCGTTTATCTTACCTGAGAGATGCACTGAACAAAGAGGCCATGAAGAGTCCGGGCATACCCTGTAACCCTTTGAAGATGTCCATCACCATATAAGGTATAATCTGAAAACATAATACTCGTATATAATGATGTCTATGACATTCGATAGGAGTTTTAAATTATGAAACTAGAAATATAAAACGCGTACAAAAAGAATACCAAACTAAATATAAATGTTGTTGTTGATATTGCAGTTGTGTGTAGGTAGGTAGATACATAATGTTTATTCATACACACTGATATTAATTGCGAGTTGCGATCCTCAATACTTATAGGTTATTATACAGTCAACTATATAATTACCTTTTATTATATATCCAACGGTTTAAAGAAAATGCCACTGTTAAATTACATCTTGTTCTAATTATCTTACCATGTAAACAACAAAACGTTACATACATTCGACTTTTAAACTATATACACTTGCCACTAAAGAGAACGTCGTCAAATGAAAATACAAACACAGTTAATAAATATACCCAATAATAAAAAAAATCGAAACAAACTTATGACCCGCAGTTGCGTACTATCGCCGACGAATGCACGTTGCATTTTATCGTATTGCGTCACTTTTATGTACATGTCTGCTACATACATTTAGTTAAAGATGGTTTTCATACCGCGGGGAGAGGAATCTGGATTATTGATGTGTTTATGTTGTAAAGAATGTGATATGTGTTGAAACAGGATTTGATTGGCGAAAGTTAAGGTTCAAGATGGAGCGAATCCTGAAAAAAGGAAAACAACATGACAGCCCGGATGTGACATTTCGGATAGTGCCGACCACAGACAAAAGCATGTCAGGCTCGTAATGACTTATCAGAGTCAGTGTGTAGCTAACTCTTATTTGTTGTTATGGGTTATACCGCAGTCAACTTGAAATTGTTCTAGGAAGTGGAAATACATGTGTTGTCAAACCTCGACGGACATCAACACGCGCTCAACGAGTACATGGGTCAGGAATTGTTCATGTTTTGTTTAGTTTCTTAGGCTCTGAGTCAGATATCCTTTTCCATCTAGTTAATGAACACTATTCGAAGGGCGTAGGTAATTATATTGTTTAGAGTATGTTTATGCCTGTATTCTGTTTACAAACGATCAATCGAAATGAACCAGCACCTCATTCGGATGCTTTTCTCGGTCAACGGCTTGTCTCGTTGACTTTACATGGGAGGTCAACTGCACTCAACTGTGCAATAACTACCGTCACGTGGTAGGAATGGTGCGGTGTGATTGGCCGTTTACAGTTGGGTATATACGAATAGTGGTTATTCTTATGGACAGAAGTAATACAATATTATGTACAAAGTCCTCTGATTTTGATATTTGCGGCGGTTTTACATGGTTGATAGTAGCAAATTTGGTCTCGACATCCTATCATAGTCGACGCTACAAAGGGATTGTAATAGAAAATATATGTAAACTATCCATTTCACAACACACCCGACGCGAGTATGCAGTGACGTATCGAGAACCCGGACCCCGTAAAATCAAGGAACTGTTTAAATCGTGATTCCTAAAATAAGACTGACGATCACTGAAACATTCTCTTTTAAAAAAGAACAACACCCTATCACCAACCAAATAAGACCGCGTCATCTTGCAATATGGTCTTTGTAGCGGAGTTTCACATTACCTGATTTGGATTTTGTATTTGGTCAGATGCGAGAGGATCGCAACCTTTCATGTCGTAGTAAGCATAAGCAATGATCCCTTCTATTGCAGCCAAGGTTAGAGATATGAAGAAACCTGGCGCAACTATCAACAACACCCTAAAAATAAAATGATAAAACAGGATTGTCAGCAAGCACCATACTTACCTCTTTTAACCTTCATACATATCACTTAAAGGTTATCAAGGATATCGGTATCAGAAGATGACGTTTATGTTATTTGAAAGACGGCTATAACCTACTTATATTTGCTGTTTCCAGAAAAAACCCCAGTAATTCCGTGATCATAAAGACCACCTCTGATAGCAAATTTGCATAGAAAGCTGCATTTAAACCAACAATCTGCTGTGGTCCAAGTGATTAATAAACAAACCTAACATATAAATACCTGTTTTTGTATGTATACTATCACAGCGATTAACAAACATACGTAGAATAAATGAACTCACTTTCTAGCTGCATTCAATGTAGGAGTAGAGCTAATTCTCTGGATAGAAGACTGATTGAAGACAAGTCCAAATCCCCGGATGACGCTTCCAAAGAACAAGTTCCAGAACGTGTGACGTATAGTTGGGTCAGGGTCGAAACTGAAATAGAAGGATCATTTAGGGTCCTATTAATAAAGCTCTTCAAACACATCTTGTTAACTGATATACGTTGCCGGAAGTAAAGTTCTACAGTTTGACGTGTGTACATAGCGGATTATAGGTACATGAACGAGGCCACAACAGCGACAGAACAAGTGTTGTTTTCATTAATTATTTATATTGTATGAGTACATTAACCAGATACTGACGAATAAATTAGATTGACCAATGCATTACACACTTGTTGTAACATGTACTATGTATTATATGTTTAAATCATAACATTCATTTATTGTTCTGTATTATGTACATGTATACGTACAATATGCCTTCTCCCATTCATATTTATGAATATATTTGTTCCATTTTATATATTTGTAAATATTGGGTTTGTCCTCATGGGCCGTATGACTTATTGGATTTTGAAATAAAACTATATCTATCTATATGCAATGGACAAGTGTTTTATACTAATATATAATAACATGATTGTCTAATCCACCTACTTTACAATTCAACAGTCCGTGTAATGAATTAATGAGTATATGGTCAATGTTTGTATACAATACTCACACGAACAAGTAGTTACAAAACCTTAACTCTTTCACTTTTATCGTTCTACCCTACGTTGTTAAATTGTGAAGTAGGTGGATTAGACAATCATGTTATTATATATTAGTATAGAACACTTGTCCATTGCATATAGATAGATACAGTTTTATTTCAAAATCCAATAAGTACATTACTGATTATAATTCCAAGTAACGTGCATCCAATATAATGATGCACATTTTGGTGCCAACTTTGTCTATATTTTACTTCATTAGTATAACATTTTTCTCGTTAACCAGGTGTACTCTTTCTTGTTCGTGTGAGTTATTGTCTTAACAGTAACTTAGTATTGATATTCTTTGGTACGTATAGATTTAAATATATACACCGAAATACATTAAAGAATAATATTTATTCTTCAATCACAGTTTCGTTTGACTTTTACCAGAATGAAATATGAGTAAAATGCCTTATAAGGGTCATCTTTTTTAAACACACGATGTCAGCTTTAATACACACACTTAATACATTTTCTAGTCCTTATATTTGATCTAAACATAAAATGAGATCGGATATAAAGTTCATTAATTCATTAGATAATGCGTAACTTTGAATACAAACACCACATGCACTGGCACACCCGGGTGATTTAATATCAACTAATCATTAATGCATATAAATGGTAATGATTTATAAGCTATCATTTAGACGCTTACTTGAATAAATTAAGTCTCCCCTTTTCAGCCGCGATTTCCCAGGTCTTCCCGATGCCACCTATCTCTATGGTACCCTGGAAAGAAAACAAATTAACTTTCATGTATACGTTCTTTCCCCAAAAGTGCCTAACATAGTATAAGTATTCATAATCACTGTACATTGAACTGAGAATACCTATTAGTTTGTTTTAAAGTACCTGATTTTACATATATGCGGCATGGAGCAGTAGTTATCGTGGCTGACTCGTAATCGGCGGATGCCTTTATGACATGAGTTAGAACTCATTCAAAGGCTCCCATAGTTTCATTGAGCAAGACACGTTACCGACATTGCTCAGTACGTAAATGCTTAGACTCGAGTGGGCAGCTTGGTTCACAATAATTACCTAATTGAAAATCACTCTTTACACGTGCACTTTTACATATGTGGGCAGCGAATCGTTTGTACTCAGTTATTTCATGGGTGTTGTGTTGACACCCAAACGGTTGTTCAGGCGCGAAATGGACGACGCCAGAACTGTTGACAGAGACTTTCACTTTGAGCAACAGCTTATAATATTTCATTCTTTAAAAAAATCCTTTATTTATCATTGTATCGTGTAATGTTACTGGTGGTAAATCAGTAGACATCTCTTCATGCTCATAGATGTTAACTGGTTGTTACATAATTATATTAGTGATGTCTCAAACGAATGCACACAACCCTTATACAGACTGATCTTGTCTCTTTTTAGGCAAGCGATGATATGTACATGCCCAAAAATAGGGTGTTTTCACATGTTTCCATGTGACACATTTACCTTAATAAGCACAGCAAAGAAACCAGCAAACATCACAAAACATTGGAAGACGTCGGTCCAGATCACAGCTTTGAGACCTCCCTGAAAAATAACATTAGTATTAAACGGTCTGTGTAAAAGGAGTGCTAGCCGCCAGAAGTAAACTATCATGGTCAATTATTATTCCGTTGCTAGATTCAGTAGACTTTGGTTATTTCCGTGATTACATGTTTCAAAAGTAACCGGTATTTTAATCAAGTGTAAATGTAACTTCAATTTAATCAAGTATAAATGTAAACATACTTTTAGTCAAGTATTCATGTAACATAGATTTAACCAAGCACTCTCCTGGAATTACCGGTACGAAAAAGAAAATAGTTTATATAGACAGAATATACCAGAACGAAACAGGTAATTCACTAGTGTAACCTGATACATGTAAATAGTTACTAACTATAGAGGTGTAGATGACAGATGCAACAGCAATACTGACGATCGATGTCCATTGTGGAAACCCGGTCACTGAATAAAAAACAAAAATACAAAATGGGATTCAGTGTCACTAACTAAGAGTTCAACAATCCAGGAACCACATCAATTCTACGGTTCCGAGTGTTACGGTCCAGAGAGTAAGGCAAATGAATGGTTTCTGGTATTAGAGTATTTAGAAAGTCAAGTCCAGAACATTTGAGAACGTTCTCACAGGAAACATAGTGTATTCTCCAAAAGTATAGCGAAAATACAGATACACGAGTATAAACGTTGGTCATCTTGAACCACGCAGTGATCTTCAAACAACTTGTTTTAAATTATAGACGGTTACTGAATATTAAATACACACTCAAACGTGTCATGAATCAGTTACACAATGATTTCCTGCTACGGGTCATCATTCAGCACGTTCATATAAAGCACGGTCAATTATCTCTACAAGGCATGATCACGTGCAGGAATGGGAACACTGTCTGAACGTGTCCTATTTTGCTGATCTACTATTGCTTCGATCTAGAAAACCTAGCACGTCCATATAAAAAGCATAACAAAACATATATTAACAACATTAATATATCAATTGAAGGAATTGGAACCATGGAATTGACCTAATTTGTTACTCGTCCTTGAAGTTTGTGAACCCAAACTTAGCAGTATCACAATGTGCATTCATTTTAGTTTGACTAATATAGGTTGTTCATTCGACATAGGTTGAACGTCATACTGAAATTAGTGCACGTTGTGATACTGCTAAGCTTGGGTTGACAAAGTTAAAGAACGAGTGTCACCGTTAGTAAGACATAAGTAATGGTGATAACTACCTGCTTCCAGAGCGATTGCAGGACCAAAGAGCACGATACCCATGTAGCAAATCTGAAATACGATGAAACATGTAATAGTAAGAGTACATTTGTCAGTGTTTTCACGATAAATAGGTCTAAGGGCTTGAACGCAGCAAGAGCACGTGGCGTCTAAATGGTGAATATACTGAACAAATGTATTCTAAGCATCTTAGTGTATACTCTATTTTAGACAGATAGCCCACTATTTTTTATACGCCGTCTTTTTGAAATTTAAATTCAAATGTTCAGTTGAATGGTGCTAAACGTTAGGTTAGACATTAACAATACAATAAATCAATCAAGCTACACTACAATTAAGGAGCATCAATCTTGACCCAGGTCACAAAACAATACATGTATATACTATGTTACGCCATTTTACTATTTAGAATACAACATATATACATGAGCACAGATTAAGTTGTTTACTTTAACCCTATACCGTTAGAAGAATATGTTTCGTTTCCGTTGTTGCTTAATGGGGAAAGAGTCGTATATAATGTCTAGACCAAATTCGATTCAATACTAGTCTGCGGAGGCGTTACAAATGCATGTCGTTCAGGAGATGTTCTATAATTTGGGCGTTTAAGGTCAAAACTCACTCAAACCTCTGTATATTCGAACATGTAAACTATAATTTCATATCTTACTCAAGCGCCATTCAGTTTTCTTCATAGTTTCTATTATGTTCTAGATTAATATAAGATCAGGTGGCCTTTCATCAAAAGCCAAGATGTATATCTTTTGTACTGTTGTATGTCTTAATAGTTTACCATTGGTCAGACATTCTAACTTAAGTGAAATATCAGTCCTCACCACTTGAAAACACGGCCTCGAGGTCAAACTATGAGGAACACGTTGGTGTTAAAAATGTCTACTTACATAACTCATCATTCCTAGGAGAGTTCCCAGAATTCGTACAGCATGTGAGTCAAATCTCATCTCCAAATACTGAAAGTAGAAAATAATAACTAAAGCTCAGACAATCTGCATTTTCTATAAGAACTATTGGAGCGAATATTCTTTACATATGCCATAACGAAATGAGAGACATCGATCGTTCTAAAGTTTAGATATTGAAATCAAATTGTTTGGCAATCGATACCATCTACTATTAATTAGGGACATCGTATTATACATACTTAAAGGTCTAAACATGTATAAATGCTTTTACTTGGTTGCCCATAGCAACACGTATGATCGGCCGGAAGCTTAAATACCACACACAACTTAGATGTGACTCTATGTTAAAGAACAACTCTTGGACGTACACATATATGTTTAGTTTCATTCATTAATCATAAATATACAAAAACAACAACAATTAAACAAAACAATCATTCAACTAAAATATTAACATCATACCTTCAAAACGTATACTATTACGTCATTTCCTGTTGTTAAACTTGTGGTACTATTAAGCACACTTTCAGTCATATGATACAGGGTTGTGTCCTTTTTCAGATTAAAAAGAAACGACACAAAGCAACACTAATGCTAACAACAACAACAAATAAACAAACTTACCTCATATGCACTGGTTATCTTCAATGGATGAATAAGTGGCACGATGACGATGATGGACAAGACATTCGCCACACAGAATCCAATGTTTCCTATGATCCATTGGAATCCGTACACGTAAATCTGAAAATTGTGTCCAGCAAAAATTACCATCTGAGAGTGTAATACGCAGAACAGCAGTTCAAACAATCAACAGTGTAAACATGATACAATACTCAACAAAACGTGTACAATTTAAGACATTGACATTCCAATAATGAGGCAACTCTCGGGGAAAACACACGTGTGGTATTTACTGAGAAAGTATCTAAATGACGAGACTAACAATTTAGAAAATTGTTTGATTTAGAATAATAATTGGTGGTCGTAATAGCGGAATGGTTTACAATTTTGAATGGTTGTAGTATTGGTCAATTACGGTATATGTTACTTACTTCCCCATTTAGATCACACAATATTAAAAACAACCTCACTACTTCAGTATATCAAAATACATGTGCCTTTTAAAGTTGACTCACTAGTAAGTCTACTAGATTAGAAATGGACTCAAAGTGGTATTTTAAATTTGAGTTTTATTGTCTTTTGTACACGATATATCGACATGAAAGACTTATACGAAACATGACGCATTGCTTACCTTGTTTTTATTTCGTTATTTCGTTCTTTATTTGTTTGTTTCTTATGGTGTTTCTTGGAAAGGTTTGGAAAGGTTTAATCTATGTTTGCCATTATAATTTATGTTTGGATTTGCCGATTTGTATTGTTCAAATAAACCATTACCATGTACCAACTTGCAACATATTTATGTGTTTTTTTCGTTGGTGGACGTTGTTTACAGGGTTCACCTTACAGATCAATTACCTCAGCTGGTGTCCCTAACATCATAATGGAAGATTCAAACGACACCATCAACGAAATTGCCACCGGCAGGATCGCCATTTTCCGGTTGCCCACGAAGTATTCCGAAGTGGTTCGCTGTTTTCCGCCAGACAACGCATAGTAGATTCCGATGCCGAGGGAAATCGCGATAGTGATCCCAAAGATGGCGTAGTCAGCCAAATGGAACTGATGTTCAGAATTCACCATTTTGCTGGTCTGAAATAGAATAGGACACTTAAACATGTACATGTATTGAGAGACAAGGACCCTATGTTACTACTTCTACTAGTGTATGACTTTATCCTAAACTGTGTTGATTTTAGCTAGTGTAACTGACTTTATACTTTGCGTCTGTGTAAATCATTCTATGAAAGCATTGTTTGTTTTAAGTTTGAGTGTTCAAGATGAGTTCTATTTTTGAACTAGTAGTCGTACATTTAGTGTTGCTGTTAAAATACGAATGTAATATTTGTATGTAACCATAGAGTGTTTGATGTTTGGAATTATTTAATTGTACATGCTGATTACTTTACTTGTATTGGTATTGCCATTGTGTGATATACCGTATAGGTATCATACACTTATGCTAGCATATAGAGCGGGTTGTAGCTGCTTTACTCGTGTTGGCATTTTACTAAATCATTTGTAACTTTTATATAAACCAGTAGGTCATAAACCCAGGTGGCGCATACCTTTCACTGTACTAGTCCAGCAAATCCATTTATACAACTCTGTATGTAGTCCAACTTAAACTCATATCAATTATGATTTGAGTACGAAACAATTATAAAATAAAGCACATCTAATGTAGTGTATGTATTTCAAACAGGAAAGCATAACATCTACTATTTAGTTACTATTAGTTATAGTACATTACCTTAATTCTAACTAAAGTCAAATAATGTTACGTTTCAGTACAATCGGTTTATTTCTATAGGGTTATATAACACAGTAACACTAAGGTAAAACAAGATATGCCGGAAAAACATTCGATTGGTAGGTCGGTTTTATTTTGTACATGTATTCAGTATTTGGCCTAAGTCACGTGTACATCATTCAGCGTGCAACATACTTTCTCTAACACAGAGCTCCTTGTGTATAAAGACATAGTTTCGTAAAATTAAAGGTACATTTAAGAACAAAATGTCAATCATCGTTTGTTTGATCGTATGTTGGTGTTGGTAAACAATTTCTTTTCCGATAATTAGTGTAAACAGCGCGTGTGCAGTTTAAATCGTCTATTTCCTGTAACTAGAACCAATACTAAGACCCAGATATCCAACCAGCCTCAGTTCATGTCACCTCAACTCTCGACCATGACGGCTTCGCCTGTCTAGCAAACTCAGTCGCAGCTCTCTACCGATAACTTTCAATTGTATGTTGTAGAGAAATTAAATGCAATGGATAGTCGTTTAAGCAAACTGGACTCTATTGAAAACAAACTATCGGAGGTATCACGGCAGATCGATAAGAATGACACTAGACTAACGCCCCTTGAATCAGTGTCACGCGAAATAAGCAACAGATTAACAGAAGTTGAAACCAGCAGGGCTACCGAGTCTTAGCTATTCGACGAGATTACGCTCAAACATACAACTCTAGAAAAGTCTTTGAAATGTGAACGTGAACGCGTAAATCAACTAAAAACTGAATGTGACCGTCTAAAAGCCATCAATGACGACGTCATCGATCTACAGGCACGTTCCATGAGGGATAACCTTTTGTTTTTTGTTTTTGCTGAACCCCAAACCCCAGATGACAGGCGCCCAGAAAACTGTGCTGAATCAATCCTCAACTACTGTGAGAAGGAGCTCAATATTCCACTCGAACGGGCACACAGAATAGGAAGATATGAGCATGCCAAAATCCGACCAATCGTTGTGAAGTTCAACCACTATC
>ENA-OREC01001638-OREC01001638.1-marine-metagenome-genome-assembly--contig:-NODE-1638-length-11561-cov-12.795455_pt1 | contig 11561 bp, 6 predicted proteins | sample MGYA00248626_ERZ508543 | MGnify/ENA primary metagenome ERZ508543 (study PRJEB26211, sample SAMN05518279) | marine metagenome | isolation source: Puget Sound, Washington, USA | host: Bankia setacea... | reverse complement strand
ACTTGTATAAGTACGTGTCTGGAACCATGATATTTACTTGTATAAGTACGTGTCTGGAACCATGATATTTACTTGTATAAGTACGTGTCTGGAACCATGATATTTACTTGTATAAGTACGTGTCTGGAACCATGATATTTACTTATTTACGTATTTGTAGTTTGATACCCTTTATACACATTGTTATGTTTCCAAGTTTGATGAGACCGTTGGTTTTGTGTCATGTGCATTGATGTCGCCTTTTCTATTGTCAGTGTCTATGTCAAAGCGAGACAGGGAGAAAATGTCAAGTTCTCTGATCCTTCCCCAACCCGTGTCATGTCTACCAGACCTTTCCACTGTGAAAAATTACTATCGGGCCTCCAGTAGGAGATGCATCCAACGACTGATGAGTGGTTCTTAATAACGTTACCATAGTTACCGCACGTGATGATTTTCTTATTTTCAGCCTGACCTGTTTTCATGTATCTTTTGTAATAGTTTTGGTTGTTGTGGTGAGAGAGCACTGCTACCAGAGTTAATCGACATTACGTTTCTAGTGGTAAGGGATTTGGGGAACATTGATTCGCACTTTGGTTATCACAGTGTTCAGTGTCATCTTTAGACGGACTGTTCTTGCATATCATGAACTCTCGCTTGCATAAGACCGTTCAAACGTCTATGCCTCGTCTTCAATAAACCACGAGTGTCTCGGAAAATTTGCCACATAAAAGACCATTTCGAAACCTTTGCACCAATTACACATCCCACAAAACAGAGACATAAAGTGCAACCAAAGAAACTTTTCCATAAAATAAAACCATAATTTTTCTTTGACAAATTCACAGTTAAGAAACCCAAGACGTCTGCTTTACTGTCAGCCTGGTCATGATAACAACAATGCACCCATGAAGCAATGGTAAAAATACAATTATGGAAATACGTTACACCTACTGTCGAAGTCAACATAAATACTGTCAGAGAGAAGTGTTAAGAATACAGGTGTTTGCATATGTTACATGTTCAGTAGTTGAAGGTTGTGAAACATTTAGTTTAGTGAAACTGTTCATACGACAGTCATATTAGTCCAGATGTCACTGTCAATTTCACTGTAAAAATACATCCATGACTATTTACTGCGGATGATACAATCATTGTTACAGATACAGGTGTTGCCTACCGTTACTAATACAGACAATATTATACACACATAAAGCTGTCTACACATTGCCCTCGATGACGTAAAGCGTTGGTACGAAACGTCTATATTATACATCTCTCAATTGACGAGAATACTGAATGGCACGTGCTTGATAGGGAATTGATGTCAAAATGTTACAAAATATGTGATCTTATCTGAAGGAAAAGACATTGGCTCAACCTTATTCTGTCTTGAAATACCGGCAATAGTTCAGTTTTGGTATGTTTTAAAATGGGCTTATCGGGCTGTCAGAAGTTTCTCATTATTTGCCGTATAGAGGATCTCTTCATTGCTAAATTCGCTAACACTCTGATTAATTTGAGTAATTCTGCCAGTTATGTATGAACGTGTCAGCAAATTGTCATGATCTCAGACATGCTGATGTCTAGCGTAGTTTAAGAATAGAAGTATTGGGAAGTAATTGAAGTTCATGGATTTTTCTCTCAGATCGATAAGTATATATCTATGTCCAATCACAGGAAGACATAACCACTATTTATATAGAGAAAAGTTGAATTTATAGGCACCAAGCATTGCGTGTTAAGACCTATTTTTAATAGAACATGTCATTTAAACAATCTAAGATTTCTAATTTGTTGTTTGTGGAGCAGGTCCTTCATTTAGGTGATACAATATCAGTAAAACAAATTGATATAAAATTGTCCGAAGTTTCCTAGGATATATAGTGGTCCTGGATTTCAAGAAAAAGTGACGCCATTTTGATCGTTCACTGTCAAAACTTCAGTAAGCTGTTTTATAAATCAATAATCTAACAATCTCAGGAAAAGCCCGATTGTCTGAAAATGAGTTTTGTTTACTGTGTGGCCTGAGAGGGGCGGAGTGGGGCGTAGCGGAGGTGGCGGTAGAGAGTAATTCGCTTCATTGTAGCCTAGATGGGATGCACCATGAGCGATACCTTCTATCTATTCTACGGCTCAATAAAAAAATGACCGCAGGGAATGTCTGATAAATTCGAGAACTTTGATGGATGTTATATTTATGAGATAGGATACTGGCGTCACACGTTTCTTATATACGGAGTTTTCCTGGAGCTACCATCTACATCGTTAAATGATCAGTGCGTACGGTCGAAAAGAAGCAACCAAATTAAGGATAGAAAATTTAGTTCACAATCAAATTTCAGTTGATCATAACACGACATTCTTTGGCTTTTGTAAGAATGATACTCGCAATATCCTGGTATGAAATATGGCTAGACACATTGTATGACGTCATATCCGTTAGCGTTCCAGACTTGGATTACGGGGTCTGAGATATTTTAGAAGGTATCATATTGTATGGCTTTGTCAGCAAAAACGCTTGAAGACTGTGTGAATATTATGATGCCCTTAGACTTTACCATTGTACGCCCACTAGGGGATTCGGCAGGACAGCCTTAAGTTCCTTCTTTTCAACACCAACACGTCCAATACTTGTATCTGGGAACGTTTAGAACAGACGCCGTAAAACAATATGGAAGCAAACGTTCAGGAACAAAACGACAATACGTTGTACTGCAGCACGTTATTGCCATGATTGAATGACAATAGTTTGAATAACTGAATTGGTACATTAACAATACCAGAACACAAGCAACGACTGATTTTAATGGTACAGTCAGGAAGTTTTGCTATATCCATTTGTATAGTGTTGTGGTAAGTGTATCTGCATTTGTTCGTTAATGAGTCAAAAGTAGCACATATAGTATTGAACGATTCACGTCGATTTACTCGTGCATGTGTTACAAGGTACGTTATCATAAGCTCGAGGTTTGACTTCATCTGCACGCATATATAATTAGTTCAACCCCGAAGGTCAACAAATAGTTTATCTGTGGAAAGGACTAAATATCCAATATACCAATTCCCATCATGCTGTAAAACGTGTGTGGTGCTTCTTTAGGTCAACGCGGTGTGGTTGGTCAGTTTTGAAGGACATGAGAAAGACACACACATCCACGCATGCGTAAACGCTTTTCTTGATTTGTTTGTATTTCAAAGAGAATGGGGATATATGCAGTAAACTAATTGTGTTCAAGCAAGAAGGGATAACGTCAAGCATATAGTATCCTCATATACGTGTACCTAAGTCATTCATAAACATTCTTCAAAAGTCATTACCGCACCAAACAGACGTCATATTGAATTGTTGATATTTAACAACATTTCCAGGTACTGATGCTGATAGTTATGAAAGCATATTGTATTACACACCAACAACAATATTAAACGCTATTGGTTTCCGATAGATAGAAATAGTATGACATTGTTCGGAAACATTTAAACTATTGTTTTTGAAAACGTTGGCATATTTATTTTGAATCAGCCTGTACATTCAATAAATACGATACTTAGTTCTTTCTCATAACTCTATTAAAACCGGGTAGATACTATTTTTGTAAACATTGACACGTGAACATAACTCATGCGTCCAGAGATAACAGAATAGTCACATTGACGTGCATTCTTATCTGCATCAAGATCTTCACAATCAAAGAGTTCCTAGATAACTGTTGATCGATTTGTAGTTGTAGATAATTAAATGGTTATTGTCGCCTGATGATGACTTGTTCTAGATCTTCCTCCCACAGCGCTAAGTCTCGTGACTGTTGACTTTATATCAAGAATTATTACACAGTTTACGAGATACACACACCAGACTTGTGTATTTTCTGGTTACTGTTTGTCTGTCCATCGACCTCTTGTCCAAGTAAAATATATTGTTTTAAACAACGGGTGGCCGTCTCTGGAGTTTTTAACAACTGCCAAAGATGACAGCTCCAACTTCTACCAATTTTCGTCTCGGAATAGATGCCATTTGATTACGGTAATGTTAATGCACTAATATAACCTCTGGTCAGTACTAGCTATGGTATCTACAGATGTGTACAAGTGAAGAGATCGAGGTGATAACTATCCTAGATTCGAGAACTTTCCAACAGAGCGTATTTAGAAACTGTGCAAATTATCACTTAAGTCCACGCACTCCCCATGAAGGTATCTATACCTGTTATATATGGTGTTATACATGTGAACTTGGTACACTAAACGTGCATCTTAATTGATGAATACATTGAGGTTAGTGTATTGCGCTGATGCATTGATTAAGGTTATAAATAAATATGTTATCACTAGACGGCGTGTGAGTTTAAACACGGATTGGCTTTAGAAGTAAATTTGGTACTGTCTTTCCAATCCCATAATGAATATATAATTGTTTACCGGTAAAAAACACAACAACTCAATTAATATGTAGACAGGTGCTTGAATGTACAAGCATAATAATCTGGTAACTTTTGAAACGTTGTTTTTGTCTGCCATTCGTTTTAAAGACTTACGCTGATTGAAAACTGAGTTGTAATGACTGATAATAGATGTCAAGAGTGAATACATAAAACGTCAATTAACGTGTAGACATGTGCTTGACAATAGTGCCAACACCGACTTGTTAGATCCTTTAGGTGCATGAAAGTAGTACCAATGTCGACTAGTTCCGAGATACTTCCGAGTGATCGCACAGCTTACGTGCCCAAACAGTTCCGATTGTGGCTTGTAAGTTATGATATAAAACCACATAAAACCACATGGGAAATATGAACTTATTATCTCAAAACAGTGACATAATAATCTGTTTACAGCGACCATTTGCTAACGGATGACGTCACTCGTCTGCCTGGAACAGTTCAAAGGAAAGGCGATGGTTAAAACTAGGTCAACTGTTCAAACCACTACTGGCACTGTTTTTGTTCGTACAGACTTGTTATGTTTTACAAGAACGAATGTACAATGATGTTCAGCTAATAAGACCACTCTCGGGACCGACACGAGGTGGTCTTAATAGCGAATCTGTCATAAATAGCAAGAACCAAATACACAAGAAAAGAGAACGGCGTTTGTTTGGAACGGCGAGTAGGAAGTGCTAACAGTCCTGATATCGAGTGGTCATTCCCTGTACATTTATCAATATCGCGGTTGAGACTGGGTGGTCTATTACTGTTATTATTCTGTAAAACGTACACATACAAGTTCCTCTGTCGTCTTACTAGGTCGCTATTACATAATCATTCTTGTTAGAACATTGAGATACAACCTGTATTATGATATCACAATAAAACTATAAAACGGCTCTCCGTAACTTTCTAATTACTGAAGGAAGTAGACAAATCTCCCGAGAAGTTGGTTATGAAAGATAACTTGGTTACATAATTCTCTTTGATCTTTTTCACATTGCATCACTCGGCAATTATCAGAGAACAAAGGATATTTTAGTATCTTATAATTTCATAATTCCCCTGTGGTTTTATGCCTTTCTATATTATAGCTTACAATGGACACGGCTTCTTGGGAAAAAAATATTTTTGCTTGGAACAAAAATAGGTCTTACAAAGAGTGTCTTGTTTAATACTCAATTGAAAGTTTCTCCGTTGTTCCAAGATGATCATGCTAAGTTTATAAATAGATGAAGGTAGCTCACCCTTTCAAAGACAAAAAACACTGTGCGTTGTTTCTACAATTACGTTTGAAATATATGGTGTTGTATATTAAGACATATCGTTATTTTACCAGAAACAAATTGGAGATCGATGTTTTCATGGAATGCGAATTGGTTCTTGAACCTTTCCAAATACGACTACAATTTACGATACAACAATTACGTCCAGAACCGGTTTGTTGGAGTCATTCTGTACTTAGTATTCCAGGAACTAACTACAACAATGGTGTCCATAGAGAGCAAGAACAACAGTACGAGTGTCTGAGCAGGTTTGTTGAATTGGTCTCTGTAGACAGTACTAGACACAAACTATATGGTTTCTACCGGCCAATTCGATAACAGATCAGTATTCGTGCACTTAACAACACATCAGAATTTTTGGGAAAGAGATATAAATGAAGTTATTCAGTTATTCCACAACGCATCGGACGACGGCAGCTCATTTTGAAACACTCTATTGACATTATTTTAGCAAAGTGTTTGTGATGACATGAGTATAGGTTAAAAACCAGGTCACTTCGCAATAGAAATAAATCTATATTAGCAGCTTGCATATTATCTAGATTGTTTGTATCTACGATGACTCTATCTAAGTTATGCAGGATGAATTGACCACATTGGCCCTCCTTGATGAAGTGTGATTCTTTCAATTGCTTGAACGTGTTTTTTCTTTATCGACCAACATACATTTAAGTTGTCCTTAATTAGGAAAAGGCACATAAAACCCATTTCAATAATTGAAAAAGAACTGATTTCCGTTCCCAGCTTAGAATTTATGTCTTCATTTTACCACTTTTTAAATTGTTCAAAGCGTGCTAAACCAACGTTACAAGACGCCAGAAAGAACACAATTATAACACAAACTTCTCCGCGCCTACATTATACATGAGCACACTTCAATACTTCGCACATCATCAATGTTCTTAGAAGGAAAGAGAGGTTTCCATTGTTCAATACATTGGTTACTGAGAGTCTTGTAAAGGATATTATTTACGTTGTACAAAAAAAATAAGACAAAAAGGGATGCGCTGTTCTACTGTAGGTCTACCACATGCCATTATTATTATTTATTTATTTTTATCTTTATTTGTATCATTATTATTAGTATTAGTATTAGTAGTAGTAGTATTTTATTTTTTATTATTATTATTTTTATTTATTTTTTATTTATTTATTATTATTATTATTATTATTATTATTATTATTATTATTGTTATTATTATTATTAATGTTATTATTATTATTAGTATTAGTATTAGTATTATTGTTATTATTATTATTATTATTATTATTATTATTATTATTATTATTATTATTATTATTGTAATATACACATTTGTAGAGACTCGTTTTCTAATACTCAATGGACACATCCTGTGTGTTTCAACATAACGTAACCTTTGGCTGTGGATAGAAAAAAGAGCAATTCATCAACAACTGGTAAACAATATATGTTGTCAACAGTGAGCCGTAAAATGAACTTTTTTTCTCATTAAGTTCGCGATATTGACATGGCTTTTATTGGGATTGAAACACTAGCTGTGGAAATGAAGACAGATTGGAGTTTTACATTATAAGATTGAAAACGTTATTCTGTTTGAGGGTCTCAGAACAAGAGCAACTGCTACAAAAGCGGAGCTAACAACAATCATAACATGATAAACCGCTATAGAAAAATCGGGCGATCTGTCCAAGGTTTAGGTGCAATTCTCTGCATTGATGTCCTGTAAATGATTACAAAACCGGCTAGTTATACTCTTAACAATCTCTCCCCCGACGGTATCTATACCTACTTACTCCAGAATGTATATGTTACAATCCAATATGAAGGGCGGCATGGCTAAGTGGTTAGTGCATCTGAATATTAATCGTTGAATACATGTCAGGCGTCAGTTCGAACACTATCATCACACCCTTTTGTTGTTTTTAGCTAGAAATGTTACTCCAATTTTGCTCAGTACTGGTTGATTCCTTGACCAACGTCGAGCTGGTATCAAGTAATCGGTACATGAAGTACGAGCTAGGAGTATGTATTTTATTGTATGTGTGTATTAAGGGTTCAAATAATCGGACATACATCATCATACGGGTAGAAACTTTCCCATTCAAACTGGTATCCGGGTTCTTGTATAGTACCACGTTCCAATAATGTCTGATTCTCACCACTATATCAAATATTTATGTTTCGGACAACAATGGCGTCATTATTCAGTATATTATAAACATTCGTGTGCTATGTGATCACCGTCAATCACGTGACTAAATAACAAGCGTACTAAATATGCTGATAAAAACCGTGTATTGGAAATTAATGGCACGCAAAGTTTGCCCAAAACATGAAAGCACCATATAGCAATTTATCCTCCAAAACTGGATGCCAAATTGCGTTATCCAAAAGAATAGGCATCCAAACCTGTGAGTAAATTGAAACTAAATGGGTATTTCTCGCAAACTGATCTTGTAGGTCTTGCCAGTAAATTGCCTCGTCTACTTGATAAACGAGGAAATTTGGCGCCCATATATGGAATTTCCTAGATGTTAATGACAGCATTCTTATCAGAGGATTTTTCTACTGAACCGGAGAATCAATTATAATCTGCCTATAACGTGGCGCTTTCCAGCTTTTGACGACAAACAAGTAGACTGCTTTCACAATAGCCGTATGACGTTCTTTCACACTGTATATATGAACACAGGATCGTGGATGAGTTCGTCATGGAGCACACTGTTGTGGAGAGAAAGAAAATTGTAAATATGCTAAACTAGTCTGCGATATGGTTACATAAATATGTGTTTGGTATTAATAGTAAACTCCAAAGTAACAAAGTTTCCAGATAAAATGGAACCAAACAATACATGGTCAGTGTGTTACCAGGCATACCTCATTTCAGATGTTCGTCGTCATCTTAGTCGTCATGTTGTCGTAGTTGTTGTCATTGTGGCGTAGTTATTGTTCGCACTAACACTCCGACTGAACAACAGTGAAGTCGATTCTATTCCACATTGTATTTTGTAGTTATATTGTTGTCATGCTAATTTGATGTATCCAAAGAAACTAGAACACTGTAAATGGTTGAAACAAAGTTTTAATTCGTCTTTAACCCACAAAATAAATCATCTATATAATTTCAGTATATTTGGAAATGAACATCGAAAGTTAGTCTAAAAGGCATGCCTCTGGTCAATGTATACGACTGCTAATATACTGGCCCATGCTCCACCGGTTCCGTCATTAATGTCGAGGAACACGGGTATTAGCATTGCTCCGTCGACCGAATTTATTTATATACAACAAACATAAACAATAATCACCCGCCGACTCCGGCAACCGACAAATAACTTACATAACATTGTAGATAGGTTAATATTTGCGCCATTTGCGACACTCGTCGTCGTCATATATAATCATCATTATCATCATTTACTTCCTATGACGTATTGTTAGTTAGAGGACTATAAGTTAAACTGTAATCCTCGTAATTGCTCTACACTGAGGCTCTTATGACAGATTGACATTTATGCCAGATAAGCTCCCTTATTAAAAAACAAAAAAAGACGTCGTTATATTTATTGTTATTATACTTCGCAATTTAGAGAAAGCGATGAAACTGTGAGCGCAACAGTGTAAACATATCTCACACTGTGTCCAATGTTCTCACAATATTAACCTAGTTACACAATGTTCATAGTAGGGTTGTTATGGTAATGGTAGAAGAGACGCCATCACGTCAACAGCTACATGAACACTTTAAGGTTTGGCAAAGCAAGCGTCATTCGATGTCTCTCATAGTATGTTAACATCGACGCTCTTCATGTGTGTACACTTCTCGTGAAAATAATGTATTAGTTATGCCACAGGTGATACCACAAGGGAATATCATTTCTCTAGGTGTAGAGCTGATATTTCATCTAACATCGTCCACACATGGGAAAAGAGTGTGCAATGTCCTTCAACTGTGAGAGCACATGTCCGGAATGGTATCACTGTACGATCAACTGTAACATAGTAATATCAGCTTTCATGTCCCATTGAAATGTAAACTTACTAATTAAAAGAAATGTTTTCATTACGTCACTACAATTACACTATCAGTCTTGACCATTTCCTCATAATTTCCGGACAATTTCTGTGCGTACATGACATGTGGCGATGTGGATTGTCCGATGGTTCCTTCATTGACTAAATCCACTTAAAATCGCATTCAATTAACTCAGTATAGACATTTGAAATCAACGTACATTACCGGGTCTCACATTTTATAATTAGAGAACTTGCTAGACTTTCTAGTTCAATAAGGGAGAGGAAACTTCGATCACAAGAATGGTTTCTATATACTTGTAAAAGACCAAACATGCATGCTATAATACAACAGCCAACTATTACACTGTGTTGCCATGGAAACCAGGTTTAACGAGACGATTGCAGAAATTCAGCGTGCAAGACAATTTAAGATTGAAATTGGAAGTTGTGCACATTTTTATTTCTGATAATGGTTAAACTGAGGCTTAGCTTAGTGAAGCGTCTGTCGACAAGCGTAGAATAAAAGCAGTTTAAGTTTTCATTTCTACATTAAGCTCCTACTGTATCGGTTACATATACAGATACGAGATAATTAAAACCGTGGAAAGGATTGACATCGCTTATAACCTTCACTAATTAAATAAAAACACTCGAAAACCAGGCACAATGAACTGTAAACCACACACGACTGCTTACTTATATAGTCCATTGACAATATCGCAACGTAACAGAGTGATTGAAGTTACGAGAATAACTAACCATCAATAGTCTATCCCAATTAAAAGCAATACATCAGAGCTGTCTGTACGTGTATAAAGAAACATGGACTGTTTTCTGGTTGTACATGTTAGTAAGGTTTACTTGGTAGTACGTGTAGTGTTTCTGTTACTTATGTTGTATTCGGACGATATTTAACGATAGTTAAGGCCTATAAGGCTCTCAATTTAGTACTGGTCGATTGTGAAATCACGCTTGAATCCGATCCTGGAACCAACCAGTCCTAAGCAATGAGGATAAAGTTTCTTGCTCAAGGAAGAAGTAGAAAAGTGAATGTATTTGATATTGTGACTCTGTTGTCATGATATCAGTTTAGCCGTTGCTCACTTTCTATTTACACGGACATTTGTAAGAAGCATTAGTGTACACTACTCTGTGAGGTACATGTAGTATAAGGAGGTGTTTAGAAGGTTTCCTTACTGTGGCTAGGTACAGTTAATGTTCTAGTCGAGTGTAGGTTCAATGAATTGTGGTTACAGTGTCACAGGACTGCGTCATCGTGTTGATACGTGTTGGAACTAACTCGAATAAGCTATTTTTACATCTAGACTCAATGAGTTTCTAATGATGCAACACGTGTTCAAGATCACTTACAATGTGTCTATGGCTATTTATAAAACATTATCCTGTGACAATGGTTTCGGGCATCAGTGTGACATCATTAATCTTGTCATTTATCTTGTGTGACGTGTGTACTGCAGTCTGTCCCCACCTACACGACCAAGTCCTCTCACCGATATATAGAGAATAGTTTGTCAATGGCTTGTGATAACATGGTGATATCTGGCGAGACTGATGTAGGCGGAGCGAAGGCGAGGCTTGCCGAACCTTTTCTCGCCCATATCAGCCTTACCGGCAAATTCTATTTATATATTCTATTTATATATTCTATTTTTATATTCTATTTTTATATTCTATTGGTATCTATTAGTACATGGTATAGTATTAGTACATGGTATAGTATTAGTACATGTTACTAATATGTCGTATACTTTTATCGTCAATTAGTATGTTTCGTTATTTCCTCGAACTTAAACTTCCATCTAAAGTACTTTACAAGAAGGTAATGAGTGTACCTTTGTATGGTTTTAC
>ENA-OREC01001637-OREC01001637.1-marine-metagenome-genome-assembly--contig:-NODE-1637-length-11561-cov-12.876959_pt1 | contig 11561 bp, 10 predicted proteins | sample MGYA00248626_ERZ508543 | MGnify/ENA primary metagenome ERZ508543 (study PRJEB26211, sample SAMN05518279) | marine metagenome | isolation source: Puget Sound, Washington, USA | host: Bankia setacea... | reverse complement strand
AGTTGGCAACAAACAGAACCAATGGTCAACATGATTAACGTGACAGTTGGCAACAAACAGAACCAATGGTCAACATGATTAACGTGCTAATTGGCAACAAACAGAACCAATGGTCAATATGATTAACGTGACAGTTGGCAACAAACAGAACCAATGGTCAACATGATTAAAGTGACAGTTGGCAACAAACAGAACCAATGGTCAACATGATTAACGTGACAGTTGCCAACAAACAGAACCAATGGTCAACATGATGTGTACACTCTGAGAACCGCATGTAAAACAGGTTCCAAGTACAAGTTTAGTGCAACCACATTTACAAGTTTAACTAGTTGGATAGGATAGTTTACCCAACCTCATTTTCAACATGTTTTGAATTCAAACGCGCAGGTTGGAATGCTATCGGAGTTATATAATACTCGTACATGTTCTGTAAATTGACATGAGCAATCGTTCAGTTACGGCTTTACCAGTGAATACTTTAAAATTGATCGATCCAGAGATAATCCTGTATGTTTGTACGTTTTGTGTAGATGCATGCGTCCATGTTACTACAAAATGCTAAAACACATGCTTTACTTCAGTCAGCTTTAACAAATCAGAGCTTTGTGTCAATGGTATCTCTGGTAACATCGAAAACTGCGATCGTAACCCTATCAATGTTGATAATATCAAAACTATTGACAATGTAAACATGAAGTTGATTAAATAAAACAAAAGGTTCAGACAAACAGTCATCGATTACAGACAACCTACGTAACAAATAACATACCATATAACGTTTGATACCATAACAACTTCCGAAGCAAGGTTTTGAAACTTTAACCTTGACTGTCGTTGTTTCCTTGAGCAAGAAACTTTACCTTAATTGCTTAGTACTGGTTGGATCGAGGAACGGATTCGAGCGTGATTTACATAAGCGAAAATTGCTTGTTTCATAATCGAACTAAAATAAATTACTATAAATTAACCTTGACAAACAAATCTTCAAATTTAATCAGAGAATTATATCTACTCTAAAATATTACAAACTTACATACATTTTATATTTCAAAATCATAAAATACAAGTTCTCACATACATATTTAGTACGCTAGTATATGCTACCGTATTATAAGTTACAAATGGGGAAAAAAGTGTTGAATCACATGACATAACTCAAGGAGTCCCCGCTTACAGGTATAAATACACATGTGCCACCTACTTGAATGGTTTACCACATGCCTAATGAAGGTCAACAATTACGTCAGATGGGACGCCCGATAATCGATTTAAAAACTCAAAAGATACGCCGAATTAAGTAATTTTTAAACAAGACTAATCGGTGAGGTATTTAATGAATGTTACGTGTTTTACTCTCTTTAGCGATACGAGTTTTAAATAGAAAAAAAGGTGTATTGTTCTCAAAATATTTTATCTCGACTTATTTCAAACTGATTTTTATAATGAGAACCGTTTTGTTTTTTTACTTAAACAATTGTCTTAAACTATGATTGTTTTGAAAGAAACCGCGTGTTCAATGTGTTTGTCGCCAATTGTATTTATTCAAACATTATTTCTACACTTTAACGGTTTCTCTCTCTATTTAATACGTTTACTATGTTTTATATACGTATTGGTGACGATTTATCAATATTACTCACACACTTTGATTGTGCCTTCCTTCCTTTAGTCTTGTTAGCTATTTCAATACTTCCATTAGATAGAAAACAACAATGTCAATTAAGATTTAGTTATTTTGCAAGTGTTTGTTTTGATAATTTGTAATAAATAGAATCGTGTGTGAGGCGTCGTTCTCTCTTTCAGTAGTGATATGTACGTACGGTTTTATAACGGTTTTATATGGAGAATATGTCTATCAGAGAGAATCTTCTTGACGTCACAGTTTTATTTTAATAATTAGACAGTTAATATATGTCAGGTTTCTCTTTCAGATTGTTGAAGTAACGCTAAATATTGTGTCCATTTCGAACTAGCTCCCTCCCTATAGTATTATGGGAATCAAAAGTTGTTTGAGTTGATTTCAGTTGAGTTATAATAGGGGTTACCATTATATTTGAACTTTTCTCCAGTGATAAACGATTAGTATGTCAGTATGGGAGGTTCGAAATGTTTGCGCCCGTTAGTCTTGAACATTCGGTGGTTTCGAAGTACATTTCTCTTCACATTCTATGCTATCAAAAACCTTTCTGTCCAGGAAACGTCACTTTCCACTTTCTTTCCTCTTTCCTCCATGTGTTGGTGTCATCTTTACTATTGGAAAACATATATATCGTGTGTGTTTGGGGGACCATGTAATGTGGAATTTGTGTTAAGGATGTTTTTGTGAGCAAGTCACAGGTAGATCTGCGTATTTCAAACCATTCGACAGAACATCATATATACGAGATTTTGTGTATCAAAGGTCTGTTAATATGTAGTCATTTATTTCGTTCATTAAGTACGGAAGTTATAGACACAGTCCGGTTAACGATTAATTCTGGAACACCCTTCGTATATACTGAAGACAAATCACACAAAGACCAAATATTTTGTAAAATTCTTTCATGATTTTATTTTTTACTACAACATCATCAGTACTACAGCACCAGTTGGGTTCACAAACTAAATAACGAGAGAAAGAGAGAAAGGGAGAGAGAGAGAGGGAGAGAGAAAGAAAGACAGAGAGAGAGGAACACGAATGCAACAAATCTAGTAACAAACTGAACAGTTTGGCTTCAGCAAATTTGCGGTTTCAAACAGTTGTTCTCTTGCTGAATACCACATTGTAAAATAAACTAAGAGTACCAATGAAAAGAAAAAACTTGAAGATCAACTCAAAGCGTGAATTACGAGTAGTTTTGTTCTTTTATTTGCTTAATTTTGATTCAATTCCAAGCATTTGACTTATAATCAATAAAAATGAAAACAAGGAGAAAAAAAAGAAAAAAAAAGAAAAAAAGAGAAAAAAAACTAAGCATCAGACAGCTACATATATAAAGCCTAATTAAATAATATTAAGATAGTATATCAAACATGATAAATAGTGAAAGAATGAAGTTGTATCACAATCAAAGCATTCAATGTAAGTCAATGTGAAGTCTGAAGTGATAATGGATCTCACGAAGATGTAAAATAAATAGTAAGTATTCGATGGCAATTGATGGTAGATGAATATTAAATAATGAGAAAATAAATAATATGAAACACAATAAATATAATGCAATATATACAAATGATGAATTATTTCTAGTATAACTGTTCTATACATTAGTTATACATTATGAAATGGAATATGATAATAACAACTGGTCCTGGATCTTTGAAGAATTCTAATCACAATCAGTGGCGCGTATTTTGCTTCATACTAGAGTTTTAGTCATTTAACGTATAAAGCAAAACACGCCGCCTTCGGTTGCAACATATTTACGTTACAATTGCTTTTCCCAAAACGCATTTAACATTTTGGTAATTTAACATTTTGGCAATTTAACATTTTGTTCACAACTCCGCTGAATATATTATTTATAAAAATAAAATAATACTTAGAAAAATAGCACTTTACGTATGAACTAAAGCTAAGTGGCTTAGGTAAATGTAACCGTATAGTAAATGTACAATCTATATTGTTTGTAAGAGGATACAAACAATATAGACATACATAATCTATTTGAACTTGTAGCGCCACGACTAAATCGTACGCATCTTTCTTTGCTAGTTAAGTTATAAAAATTAACATATGTACATTATTTGCACGTTACCCGTTTTTTTCAAACAAATTTCATGTACATTGAAAACCCTCATGATACATATATACTGCATACAACGTCACAACCGAGTGTCTGTCAAAATTATTAACATTTGCAAAAAAACGTGTCAATAAATATATAAATAAATAATAAAACAACTGTACAACAATGCGTTAAATACAAAAAATAGAATTTGGACACTTTTCAACCCTTTCAACAAATGCACATTGTCTTTAGAGAATCACTTCTCATATCATAAGTGAGTTTATGGGGAGGGATTTGCGCGCAGGCCGGTTTCTTCTAATGCGATTTCTTGACGGAAAAATGTTCACTGCACAAACTCGAGTCGCCGAACGTTTTCTTTCTTTCTGTATAAAATATTAACGTCGTTTGTTGGTGGTAGAATTTCATGGCCGTGATAATGTACATCTGGTTTGCACGTTTGTCCATTTGCTGTTTTAATTTCAAACTGGTGAGCAAGATTGAATAAATACCACTTGACTTGTGTTATGGCTAGTCTCTTTCCGGGACACAAGGACCCAAAGGCGAGAAGAGGGTTCCTAAGTTCACGTCCATTCTTGGAAAATTTGGCGTCAATAAACCGATCATACTTGTACTCCTGAAAATAGACAAGCAAGGAGAAAACATTAAAATAGATTCAGAATAGATTAAGTATGCATAAAATGATAAGAATAGCTAACATATTTCACAACGGATTCTTTTCCTTAACAGTACAATTAACATTTTAGATCCTTTAATTAAGAGGACCCGACCGGTAGGTTTAATTTAAGTTTGTTCCGCGTTTGTAACTCAATGATACTTTAGCGGCACTGCTTACATTACTCATTACATTGTATATTGCATAGAAATCTCATCAGACATTTAAAGATTTACTGAAACCTAAATTGCCAAATAAAAAGCAAAGACCTAATGATCAGACATGTGTTAATGATAAATTGTTTGTTAACGTACCAATGGATGTTCAAATATTTCTGGATCTTTATGGATGGCTGGTGGATACATTGCTACACGGTCACCAGCTCTAAGGTTATACACCTCCCCGTTTTCCATTTCGAAAGATGTGTCTTGTACAATAGATCGTACCATAAACACGCCGCTTGTAAATCTGATAGTTTCCTTAACGATGCTGTCTGAAAGTGGAATAAAAGAATTGTAAAATAAAATGTTTGACTCATAATGTATTGAATGGCAACCAACACCTGTTATTCAGTTTTTACTCTTTCATGTTATAGCTTAAAGTTTGGCAACATATAGATTTGTAATTGAAATACGCAGACAAGTTAATGAATAATCTTAATTACCTTATTACTGAAGATAGTAATGCTGCACTATTAAATATAATCGCTAGCATTATGGCTATATTTATGTAAGCTACCTGTTAATCAATTAATTATTTGTAGAGTAAGTTAGATAGTTACCTAAAACTGGCAGTTTCTCGATATCCTCCAACGAAATCTCAACCGGGGAATCCGTATCGCAGTATTCAGCGTTCTTAGATACAAGGTCTTCAATCTCCTCTTCCAGCGCACGTAAAGCTTCTCTGTATTGGGTTAGGTAATAAATAAGCCAGAAAGAAACTCGGAATGTGTTGTAGTTGACGTGAAGGAATACAAGATTATGTCCAATAATGTCGGTTTCGCTCTGTCCATTTGCTTTCATGAAATAAGTAGAATATTTAATATAGTCGGACACATCACTTCTGGCACAAATTTCCTCGGAGCTAGGTTGTTGGACAAGCACGTCCAAAGCTTTGCATGCGTTTGGGAACAGCTTAATTGGAAGTCCGAGCCACAAGTAGTTGAAATATTTGTGGAAAGCATCGAAGCATCTGTACACACGCATTGGCTCAAACACATCATTGGCTCCCTCTTTTCCAAAAATTGTTCTAAAGATGGATCTGAACATGGTGTTTGAGGCCATAGATCTGAGTCCATCCTCGCACCAACCATCAGAATTCACGCTTGTATTCTGTACACACTCATCTAAAGCTTCAGACAAGTGGTTGGAGAAAGATAACATGTTTGCAACCATGTAACGTCCTTTAACTTTCTTTCCTGCCTCCTTAATCATTTGCTTAGCATCGAATAACTGAAAACTGAACACGTTATTGTTCACTTGTTTCTGTATAGGATCGAAGCTAAAGTTTTTCTCTTTGCACACCCGTTCATATGTGTGGGGATCGTTAATTATGGTGAGATGTTGATTTAACAATCTGATCGTGAAGATATCCCCAAACTTCTTCTGTGATCGGTGAATAAAATCTACAGCGTTCTCAGCGAAGTCTTTTCCATTTCCAAATAAGAAGTGTCCTGGGACAATTGAGGGCTCACCCTTCCTCCTGAAAACATAAAGTAAAGAAGGCATAAGAAAACTGCCGAGAAAGGTGCAGTTACAATATAACGGGACATTCTCTGTGCTCATTCATTTTATTGACGTATTGTTAACATCCCATGACAGCTACCTGTCTACAGAAGTGCTAACGGTATGTAACAATTACCAGTTTATTAATTTTTTGACAGATGGGTATGCTAACAGTCCTTAGCACTTGACCTAGGCAGTAGGGGTCGTGCCTTCTATAAATAGAGCTGCATCGTGCATAAGGTGATGACAGACTTGATTCAGATTGTGTAATCAGAATGTTTTGAGACTGATAAATGAATTTACCTTCGTCTGTAGAAGAAACGAATGTATGCAGCCAGTAATACAATAGCTGTGAGCGCTAGATAAGCTGTAATGGACATGTTGATAGTTCGGTGATTGCAGGACGTCTGGTACAAATCTGAAATGAGACAATATGAGCAAATTGTTAAAATTAGAATTTCACAAACGCTTTTAAGAGAAACAAACTGTTAGAACAATGTCATTGATGTTACTAATGTTTCCAGTTGATGGTATCTCATCGTTCCAGTGTTCAATTACTTGCTCATTGTTCTGCCTATAACTGTTACAATTATCAAACCTCGTACTACATTATCAGTTAACGATCTTTAGCAAAAAACGATTACAGTTTTGGGAGCGGACTTTGTTAAGAGAATTAAATCATTAGGAAGTCTGGAACTTGAGAAGAGATGTTATCATTTTGTTTCGCTTTTTTCACTCTATTACTCAACTTAGTGATTGTTTCAGCTGATAGGTACTCTAATTTGTTGACCATGTTTACAGCTGATACTGTTAAAGTCAATAGAGGCCTCACAGCAAAGACGTTGGTAATCTATTGAAACTTAATTATCGGTTGTTAACTTTCGAGGAGTATTGTTCGATTTCCTCACTTCACAATTGCTCTATTTTACTTCAGGTGGCTACAACAGACTTTGTTTCATATATTTAGCTTCAATGACTAATACACTTTTCGTCAACTTTATAATAGACCGCTTGAGAGGCATATCCTGCTTAATACAGTTAATCCGTTTCAAAATTTCATTAATCATTTTAAGTTCATCTTTGAAGTCCATTTAAAATTCAATGGATACAGTGATTGTTTCAGCCGAAAGCGAACCTCGACATCACACTTAACAATGCTCCTTTCTATTAAGCCATGGAACAGTTGAAACATAACACACGTGATTATTGTTTATCCTAATTAAGCTGTTACGTCTATTGAAACAGCGGTGTGGTTAAGCTTCCACTAATTAATTACAACCATATCTGTAATTAATATACAAACATCAATGTCACTGCTTGGAAAACCTTCCACTTTCAATGATCTTGAGCCACAGACAAGAAACTTTACATCTAGATCAACTGAATCGTCAACATGGTATATCAAGGAAAAACGAAACTATCAACTCAAACTGACTGTAGTACACGTAGTTTAAGTATATGCTGATATAAAACTTTAACAACTTATATTCACTAGTAATACTTACATTTTGTTCGATAAATAATCCTTTGGTTTTAAGTCTATCCGATATATAGTTCTGCAACAGCACTTAAAGTGTTCAGTAGTTGAAGTATGGTCTCGTAGTAGTAGCGTACAGAGCACGTGTAGTTTATATTGAAAGTAGCTAGTTTACTGATTCTAAACTCGTAGTTCTCTGCTTTATATTTTCTCTCGCTGACGGGAGGCGGGGCTTAGCGCGCGTGGTTCAGCCAATAACAACCACTCCTTACGCAGCCTTGAAAGCTACATTCATTTTTAAAACGTTTATATCTCACACATTTGTTTGCCGAGAGTTTCGATTGACGCTGGTTGACTATCGATAAGGGCCCTTAACAATTGTTGGAGTTTTATTGCGTAAAATAAGCGAGTTTGATACTAAATAAAATGCTTTAAGTTAGACGTATGGTAGTACACTTAAAGTGAGCACATACTCTACGCTTTTGTATGATGAATCTTGGCTTGGCTATAGCATTTTGATGACTTACTATGTTTGGATTAGAAATCGGACCGGGTGACTAACTATTATCGGCTTATGATGCTTCTGTAAATTTGATTATCGTACTTAAACAAATTCTTTCTGTATTGTTGGGTGGCAATGTTTAACCCTTCGTCACTTATTTTTACCAACCCGCGCATTTACCTTTGGAGTATCATATTTCTATTTTTTCCGTCGGGTGCCGATTTTGTGGATTTCTTGGTTGATTTGCTTAAATTCACTTTTTGATTGATGTAGCTCCTTCTTGTATGTGTTTAGAAACAGTGGTGATGTTTGATTATGTCGCTTAATGTGTTCAATGTTTTGACAAATTCATATTATTTTTTTCTAAATTAAAGAGTTTTATTTGCTTTTTACACCATTTGTTTTCACCAAACCAAAAACGATTCGGAAAATATTACAGGACTTATATGTGTTTCAGTAGTTAATTTGTTTCGCTTCGGATGTTGAAATTGATAGATTCAAAACCGATCACTTGCAAGTGTGTGTATTAAACGAGTTTAGCGGCGATATGGACAGCAGAATAGCCGTTTTTCAGTTTCTGTCTGGACCCATCTTATCTAGCGTATATCATGTGTTATCATTTAAATCATAAGTTGTATCGATTGTTAAATCATGTGGAGATGCGTAATTTTTATCAATGTACATATTATGCTTTTTATGGTTTATGTTCCCGCTTGATTTGTCTTTAGGGCAAATTTGAAAACTTCAGTGAAGAAAAAAAAGAGAACCAAAAAAAAAACTTCTTGCATAGCACACACAGTCACAACCGAGCACTCATAGCCACACGGTTATCTATTTTATAATATGTTCAACAAAATAGAAGAACACGCGGCTGATTTTATGTCCACGGACCAAATACAATATATCAAATTATCCCCGAAAAACCCTGGCGAGCGCCCAAAACTATCATCTGTCACATTTCGCCCTGTTGTTAACATGATTACCACTATATATGTCAACAGTCAAGGTATCATAGACAAACAGTTTACCGTAACTCTTGACATGTGAGATAACGTTCACACTTTCCAAGGGCGACCACTGTGTTGAAAGCCAGTTTTGTTAGGCAGGGATTACCTTACTTGAATGGATTTATTTTCGGACGGTGAATTTGTAGAATATTGGTCCGTTTTTTTCTGGTTGATTCAATTTCAAGATTAAATGCAAGTTATACAGATTGAAGAATACGCGCTTCACATAACGTATTGTCTGATTCGACTATTTTTATCTATGCTACGATTTAACTCTATCTTTAATTTCCGTTTTAAATTAAGGGGAGTGCCTGAAAAGGTTAAAATCTGTTTCTTAGACACCTTTACAGCGTTAACGGTTAATTTTAAACTGGTAATACTTCCTGTCGTTTATAAAACCTTTCACTTTCCTTACCATATGTTTCTATAAGTGTGTATGCATATTTTTTATTCATTCTGATAACTAGGATCTCTTGCTCGAGTAGAGATTAAGTAACGAGCCCAGAATTATGTAGCTAGGTCGCGCTGTTTACATCGAGCCTTTTTTACTTGGTTACGCTAATCTTTATTCTTGCTTACACTCCCGGTATTAATTCTAAAGACTGGATAGAAAACAACGTGAACAGGTAAAAAAGAAAAGAATTATCCTCAATAGCCTAGATACGTTGCCATTCGATGTTGAAATAGGTTTAAATTGTTAAATCATCAATCTAAATTCAGTAGCAGTGTAATACTGTATCATACATAGATTAAATGCAGATGCTTAAAGCGAGATATAATTCAATTAACAACGGTAGTTTATCGGCAAGGTGTGTACACTGGTTTATTGCAATACACCATCAAATCAGCGGGAAGGCTTACTTTTGTTAACGGGCTATTTTGTTAGCGGGCTTTACAAGACGTTTAAGCAAGCCCATTTTTTAATCATAAAGTGTTTGATATTCTACAGCATGTATTTATCCCAACGTAGTTCTAAATGGTCGATTCATCTAATATCTGGCGTTTTAGAAGGGTTAATTTCTGCAAGGTAGGGTAAAGTTAAAAGCTTAAATAGTGTCATGTGGTGTATGTTAATAAACATTATATTACCCAAGCTGATTAGCCCTCAGTAGTGTAAACGATAAACAGTAATAAAACAGCTTAACATCAAATCAAAACAAAGTAAAAAAATCGATAAAAGTTAGTATACATCGATGTTTTTTGAACTGTATGACTAAGAGATAAGGAAAAAACAGTTAACACAGTTACCCTATTTTAATTAACAGTTAGGGATATAAATAAGAACCTTGTGCCAAACAAATAAAAAATAGAACGACACGATGTACCTCTGTTGTTGTTAGTTTGTTCTAAATGTTTGAGTTCGATGTAAAACAAGCAATTATGTGTATGCAAATTACACTCGAATCCTTTCCTGAAACCAACCAGTACTACGCAATAATGGCATAGTCGCTTGTACAAGTAAACAACGTGAGCATTACATGGTTGATATACATCAAGCGATAACGAGTAGATGGCACCTATCACTGACCCAGGCCGCCCGTGTGTCTATGACGATGATGATGACGATGGTGGTGACGAAAACGGCGAAACTACGAAACAAAGACAGTATTCCATTAATGAATTAATATTTCCATTATTCTATACGTGGAAAGCGGGGGAGTTTCGGTCATGGTGTTAACTAGTTTTCGTGGTCCTGTTAATAAGAAAACAAAGGTTAAAGATATAGTTCCATCCATGTCATATAACGCTATCGTGGTGGCAGCATGTTTGATTTTTACCGCAAATAGGTACAATTCATTAAATGTAACCGGAAGGTTAATTAGCGATAACACACACGTGCCAACAACTCAGTGCGGAGACTTCTGGCAAAACTAGGAAAGTCGTATTACGTATTAGAGGTAATTAAACAAACTCTTCCTATATTAATTAAATATATACAAAACTGCATGTCTATGATTCTTCCCATTAACCATTAAACACTTTTCTTGACTTGACTTCCTGTCAAAAATGTATTACAAATATTCATAATGTTAAGTTGTTGTTATACATTCATTTTTCAACTCACCTGTTCATATATTATTTTGCTATAAGCTTTGTTAGAAGTTTTACGCAATAAAATGTATGTTATGTTTTGTTATGTCATGATTCTTCCCATTAACCACTTGTTTCTTCATTAACACCTGTATGCTGTTTCATGATAACTTGTATGTTCACACTATTGAGTCGTTATTGGTAAGTTCGTTACATTTAGCGGTAACAACACACAACACACCTATGCTTCATTAGGGTAATTTTGAACTAGCTGTCTCTGATTTCGTGAAAAAAATCCCCACACACGACATAAAGGTTTCTAATTTTCAAAAGTCATTGATCTATATAGGCTATGTCACGCTTATATATTGATTTTGAACAATACTTAAACAACATGCGTTCTATCGAATAAGAACATATAGTTATATAAAGGA
>ENA-OREC01001636-OREC01001636.1-marine-metagenome-genome-assembly--contig:-NODE-1636-length-11565-cov-12.601149_pt1 | contig 11565 bp, 7 predicted proteins | sample MGYA00248626_ERZ508543 | MGnify/ENA primary metagenome ERZ508543 (study PRJEB26211, sample SAMN05518279) | marine metagenome | isolation source: Puget Sound, Washington, USA | host: Bankia setacea... | reverse complement strand
AATGAAGCTGATATCAAGAAATTGTCTATATTTGTATTTAAAGCTTTTGAAAGACTTGATACATTTAATAGGATATTTTGAACACACATACATGTATAACTTTTGTTAAACGCACAGCACTTTTGGTGAAAGATCAGATCAGTCGGCACTTTTGGTGAAATATCAGACGTGAACATTGACTTCTTGCTTTGAAAGAAACAGTAATGTTAAGTGCTCGTTACTTATTTTTAAGTGTGCTGTGCGTTGCTCTTACTGTGACCTTCAAGTCTCTCCCATCTCAAACATGTGTCCATTTCTGTTATATGATCTATTTTTATATTGCTTGTACCTTAACATTCTTCCTTAGAAGTTTCAATTTAAATAGTTCAACATTGTCACGTGACCATGTATTTCATTATGTATTGTATATAGAAGTTTTGTTGAGGGGTCATATGGCCTATTGCAAATAAAGGTTTCTTCTTCTTCTATCATATTTTATAAAGTGGCCAATTAGAAATTCGTTAAAGTGTATGTATACACGTTCCTTAATCCAATCTCAGTCAACAAGTACAGAGAAATCAGGGCTACGACACCCAGCCTAGAAAATGAGTGGACAATATAGAAGAAGAGAGTGAAGATACCTGTGTCTTTCAACAGACCTCCACAGTGATGTAAGGTTACATTATCTAGGAATGAGATACATGTAGAGTGAGAGTGAGAGTGAGATGAACACTGGTGTAAAGAAGTTGTTCAGTTTGTGCTGTTCTGACCAAGACACTTGAAACGAATCAGTGTGTCCAGCGGTTAAAGCCTGAGTGACTTTGGAAAAAAAGCATACCAAACATTTTGATGATAAGAATGTTTACATAGTTTGTTTTATATAATTCTTTTACATAATATGTATGACGTTAGTTTGGCCGTATTTTATGTAAATTATGTTTTATGAATAAATATTCACCGTGTATCAACTGGTGTTCTTGTTACCACATCAACCATAATCAACTTTTTGTCTAGGTACAACAGCACTTATTTTAGTTGATAGTTATAAGGTAATGATTAGAATATTTACTCGCAATGACCAGTATTCTTAATTAAAACAGTATATTGTATGTGGAAATATCTAGTTCTTTTGCAAAAATGAGTGTACAACATGTATTAGATTGACCAGTTTCTATGATGACCATTGTTTGACTGCTAATACATCTTTAGTGCTTTCAATTTGTCTTTGACATTGTTTGTTTTATTGTCTTATAAGCCATAAAGATTCATTTAAATCCAGAGTTTATGATTTGTTTTCACTTTCCACATATTATTATATGTTCATGTAGTGTGACGATCCACCTTCACATGTACAGCCTCATAACAAATCCACCTGCGTCAAATAACGCAGCTTCTTTGTACATTTGTACTCATAGTGGAAACGCGTGTTGATAAGAGACGTTAATAAAATATAATTCCTATTGGTTCAGTGGCTGAAGATATCTTGTGTTGCCTAGAATGTCTTTCACCAGTGGTGATGGTTAGATGGTACTTTCATTTGCCCCCCCCCCCCTCCCTGTATCGTTCAATATCAGATGTATACTCATGTCGGTTCTAGCGATGCGCTGAATTGTCTCGCTTGTAACCTTTTCAGCGCCACAAGATGATGCAGTCGACTGTGTCATTAACATGGCAAGGGAATGTGTAGACACTACCATTTTGTGACGAAATGTCAGCGTCGAAGTTGTCCACAACTGTTTGAATCATACTATGAGAAAGTGCTTGTAATTTCCTATCTTCAGTGGCTGATACAGCTGCAGACTTCTTGAATAAGAACAGTTCACTATATGAGCAAGTTATATTGTACTCGTGCAGTTGATTTATGAGACCTTTTGATTCCCTCAGCAGAACACCTAATGCTATCTGTAAAGGGGTAGGTGATTCTTTAAAATTGGTGTTACCATATTTCCAATCATGTACGCTGGATTGCTTCTGTCTAACTTCTGTGATATCTTTGATAACAAATTAGTCAATGTATCACTCACACAACTATATATCTGTTCACTGTTTATTCTTGTGTTGTACTTATCCTTGTCAATATCAATACACTTCACTTCATTTGATTATATGTTTCGAGACAGTGTTCACAGCAAGATCAAGGTCATCATCTTCATTAACATTTACCAGTTTTATCAGGTTAGCTGCATTATGTTTGAACAAAACAACCATGTCATCACCAAAGAATGTTTTGATTTTGTTCACAAGACTTGCGTTGCAATATCACACCATCAAACTCAACATACAAATCATTGATATCAACAGCATTCCATATTCGTGATTTGTCTTGTTCTATATGGTCAATTACACGTCTGAATGCCTCCTCACAAGCTTCAGATGTATTACTAGCAGTTGAAGATGAACTTTGAACATGTAGTGTCGTCATAATCCTTGCCCTGCAATCAACATGGTAGCGGGCACCTGCGGCGTGTAGATCACTCACTGCCCCTTGGACACGTGCGCGAACCTCATCTGCTGTTCTATCATTCCGCTGAGCACACGTCACACGCAATATCGAACCTTTAAAATATATGTCTCCATCTGTTCTAATCATATATGACTTTCGCCATCTCACTGGATTTTTCAAAGTCTTTTTCACATTACAAACTTCTCCACAGAATATACAATGTTTCAAAAAACAGAATTTCTGAATATCCGATCGTCGAGTTCGTTTCTGAACAATAGGGTTACTTTCACATTGTTGCTTCCTTTTCAAAAAAACGTTCATCTTTAACACGAGAAGTATAATTGGATACGCAAACTCTTTGGCATTTTATGGTGGATTGTCACTGAGTTTTCTCTTTAATTCATTATGACAGTCATCATCATAGTTCTGGCTGCATCTAATGATTGATTCTATCCATTTTGGTGTGCTGTAGTTAGCTCCCCATCTGTAAAAGTGTATACTAATATTAATATGATATACTGGTTTAACTGGTTTATTGACTTCATATCAGTTTATTTGTCTTGTATCAGCCTTGTACATAATTAAGTGAACAACAGGCTGAGCGTCTTACAAACTAGTGATTGAAACTTACATACGCAGGTACGCCACGCGTATGCACGCACGTACATACTAAGTACCACACACGCCCCAAACAAGATATCACCACAAAAACACGCACGCACAAACACCCACCCACACATCACCGTCTGCACAACGCTCTCGCACACTCATACACACATGAGTGTATGCACAACGCTCTCGCACACTCATACACACATGAGTGCATGCACAACGCTCTCGCACACTCATACACACATGAGTGCATGCATTGCAGTGCAATTAACTATTTAAAAGTTTAGACATGAAACATAACTTGTGAGTCACTGGAACCTTCATGTATGACATTTGCCAGGTACAAACATGCAATATATTGCTTACCTGGGTCACTACACTTGTCAATTTGGTCAACAAAATATTATTCCATTGTTTACAAATTGTGCAGAAGACAAAATGATGTCACTACCTGTTAAGTGCCCATTCGGAGTATACTTGTTTTTAACCTTAACCGTGTGGTAGAGCTACAGCTTTCAAATACAGAGGTCCTGGGTTCAATCCTCAGTGGAGCCTTTTTTTTACTATGCGTATCTATGAACAATGTCTGACTAACTAACTGACTTCTTAAAATGATTCGAACTAGTTCAGATATGGATGTACTTTAAGATAATAACGAGCTATGCGGTGTTGAAGATAATGAGTACACTTGGTTGAATATCTCAATTGAGCATATTCTTAGATTAGCAAAACATGCATTTATCATGTGCCAACTGCATAAATGGTTGTTTTAAATGTTTAAAAAATATAAAATTAGAACAATATACAAAATGTGATAACTTTTGAACGGTTAAAATGGAATTTCTACACTTTTGACCATTTTAGCGGCCATTTTGGCAGCCATTTTGGATTTTTATTCATGTAAAATACAATAAAAGTTTTGATTCTTCATTAACTTATAGTTTTATTTAAAAAGGTGTAAACTTTGTTGTATAATTATAACATTATGAGACATACAATTATGAAATCATGAAATGGCGGCCATCTTGCACGCCATCTTGAATTTCTCAAAATGCTCAATGATGCCAGCTGGGCATCATTCGGATTCTTCAATAACAACATGTTCCCTAACAGAATACAAAACAAATCAAAGTGCTAAAAGCACTGATGGACTAGGGCTTCATATTTGAGGGAGTCGAAAACTGAGCTCACTATCTAATGCAAAAATACCAGGCGATGTGAAGGTGAGCTAATTAACAATGATGATCATCATGCTGCAGTGCACTGTTAAGGGGGATGGCGTTGAACAAGATGAATAAATGCACAAGGAAATCAAACATTAAGCAATGTTATTACGGTATGCACAATATAAGGGAGTAGTTAATTTGGACATATGTGAAGAGGGAGATGCAATTATGGCAGACAAGGGGTTCCTTATTTCTGATTTATGTACTCCTCGTGGTCAAATAGACTTATATCACCACAAGTATGGTTTCCTAATGGTGAAACAATACAAGCAAAATAACCGATGTCACAATGAAAAGTAAAGTGGTGAGAACAAAACTTGCTCAAGGGTAACAAAAAAAGGTACACATCTGACTATATCACTCGATTGTACCCTCAATCATAATAAAAGGTGAAAGCAATCTATATAAATGTACATCAAATCATGTGTCAACTTTTTCCAGATGGCCGCCATTCGATATCGGTAATACTTTTATAAAATTTGGTCAACACGGCAATTGGTATGAGCACTGTTACTCTATTTACCAAGTTTCATGTCAATAGCTTATTTATTACAATTGCTATGACTGTTTGAAGTATTTTATAGAAATCCAACGTCCGCCATTTTTAAAATGGCTGCCGTTCCAGCAAGTTTCAATTTTCAGATTGGATCAATAGCTGAAAATGTTCTCCGTGACCTATAATTCATGGACCATCGAGGACTGCATATTCATCAGACACAGAGTGGCTGTCAGATATGTGAAAAGCACAGTAACGCACATATTTACCTGGTGAAACGGGGGATATTACTATTCAAGTCAACAGGCTAGCGGTCTCTTAGCTCCAGTATTTTCGAGGTATGATGGTCGGTCTGCAAAGGACCATTATTCATTCCAGAGTCATGACTTACACCAGCACATGCAGGTGTTGAACAGTTGACAGCAAATCCAGTCGAGGAAAGACTACAGTCAACTGCGATTGAGACCCCCCCCACCCCCCAAAGATTACTTGCCCCAAAATGAACGTCAGTGGCTAGGCATTTTTTATGACGACTTGTGACCTAGTACAGACAACGCTCACTTGAGCAGTAGACCGAAATTAGAGGCACTTCCTTTACTAATCTATACTCTAGGCAAAGAGAGCTTTAGGGGCAGCGAGGAACCCTAAACGTCAAAAGCCGCCACCAGTCCCTAACAGGCGCCTCTACGAAATCAACAAAATAAGAACATAGTTGAGAACCGTTATGACACCTTACCAAAGCTCCAGCATAGTTGAGAGATAAGGAATAGTGCAACTTAGAGAACAGTTAAGAACAAGACTTAGAGCATAGACTAACGCAGAGTGACAAAGATGCAACAGAAGAGAGAACACAAAGAAAAGACCTGCATATCTGTTAAGAAGGTAGACATTCCAGGATTATCCAGCTATGTTGAGCACACCCATGTACTGACCCAACTACTACATGAAGCTAGAATCAACCACAAAGACTTGACAGTGGTATGGCTTGATCAAGATAATGCTTATGGATACATACCCCACCAACTAATACAACTGGCTATGCATCAGTGCTACATCACTGACCATTCAAGTAACCTCATTATGAATTACTTCAATAACAACCATTTCGGGTTCTCAATCAGCAGATTTACAACCACCAACTTCAAAAAGGTATTGCCACAAGAATACGTCATCTTTGTCAAACTGTTTGTCATGGTTTAAACATGATTATCAAGGCAGCAAAACCAGGCACCAAGGCAAACATTGAAATCCGTCTGCCATTCAACAGGTGGTTTATTGACGTCATGACAGTCACCACAGTAACCAACATACAAGACAGATGGATCCTTAATGGTCCTTATAAAGCTGTGTCATAAGCGACGATGTTGTTCAAACCAGTAAAATCCAAGTGTTTGGTTGTGAGAAAGGGGACAGTTAGAGACATGTTAAAGCTGTTTATTTGAACCGAACAAATCTCCAACTGACCAACCACCCAAACAGGTGATTGGGGAAGTGGTTTGATTCAACGCTTTCAGACAAAGGTCGCCTACAAACTATGACAGCAAGTTGGAGAGGGCTGAGAAGGATTAACAATTCAGAACTCTCCACATCATTGAAGGCCTGGATGTTCCAAAATGACCTCATTGTCAGACTAAGTTGGCAACGTATGCTCTAAGCCATGCCAACCAGCACACTTGTGAAGCTAGAACAACTAATTAGCAAACTCCTGAGAAGATGGCTAGGCCTGTCACTCAAGGCATTCCCCAAGATTAGATTATACATTCGACAAACTCCCAGATGCCTATCAGTTTGCTGGTGGAGTTCTATAAGGTTGCAAAGGAAAGCCTCTTACTCACACTCAGACACCCTGCAGATGAGAAGACAGTCGGTGCAGGCGGCACACAAGTCAGGACAGGAATTGTCTGTGAGGCAAGCAGAGGAACAAGCCAAACATCGCTCAAGTACCAATAAATGTTAAGCTCTTAGAGAAGGCCTGGTCACCAGACGACACGGACAGTAGGAGCAAGCAGACATGCGAGAAATGTGCTGTGGTAAAACTATAGTGCAAGCAGAAATCAGAAATCTAGAAGAGTAGACAAGAAAGTTCAGTTACAAGTTCAATAGAATAAGATGAAGTGGAACAAACTAGAGAGAAAATTATCCTGACAAATGTTGTGGAAATATGAGCCACTTCAATTTAGTCTTCATTTCTTGACATTTGACACACTGGAAGCTTTCAGAAGATACCACCTGCCTGTTGTACAAATACTATGTCATATAATGTCATCACAGGAACTTGCAAAAGAGGGTAGACCTAGGAACGCACATAACATTTCCTTAATGAAGTAACACGTTCAAACCTCCGACCAGATATATTTCTATGGTCCTTGTAGCCAAATAAGTGATAATGGTAGAGTTCACTGTGCCCTGGGAGGAGAGAACAGAAGAGTGCCATGACTCGAAGAAAGACCTGGTCGACTCATGAAGGGAAAGCTGCTGGAAAACAGCGGTATTCCTAGTAGTGTTTGCTGTAGGATGTCCATCTCAATCAGTATTGAGAATGCTGGGGACATCAGCGGACGAGAATGAAAGACAGGCCCACGTCCTAGAGAAACTGCATACAGAACATCCAGTTTGGCTCTGACTTCGACCCAGCGAACGAACCAATTCGAAGCCAACGTATGTGGACGAGGTAGTGATTGGTCAGCACTATCTGCCCTGTCACCCCGAGGATGTATCGAGTATGAGGGGACGAAACATCTGATGACGGATGGAGACTGAGCTGATTGTGTCGACGTTTAGCAGTGATATCTACAAAACTATTCATGTGATAGTTTTGCAAACATAAAATAATATGGTTATTTAGGACAAATAAATAGAACCTATTCATGATATTAATCTAAAAGGATTTCGTTCTATGTTCTAGATTAAATTTATGCTAGTAATGCCCAGTAAAAACTGCCTTGTTTGATGTATGCTTAAATTAATATTAATAACATAATGATATAGACATGACGGTGGAATAATAATGATAATTCAATGACACTAAGTACGAACATGCTTTGAGTTCTTTCATATACATGTATCTCCTGCTATATAACTATTCGTAATTTGACAAAGCATACTATACAGAGTAATACAGAATATGCTATTTATTTATCCATATACTCTTAGTTGCATCACCTTGATTACATAATAATACTAAACGATATACATGTATATGGACAAAAGAACAGTAATGCCAGTAAAGAAGACAGTTTACAAGGGTTATAACCGTACGTGTGTGTGACATAATCACAGTGTATAAATGAATTTACCTTGATATACGACTTGATATACTAATTTGCTTAAAGATTACCACAGTTTTGATATACAGCTCTATATTTATATATATATATATATATATATATATATATATATATATGTTTGCTTCCAAGTTCTAAAGACATACATGAAGATGTACTATAAAATAATTGGGTTTCTAGTTATTTGTTTTTAAGAGAATTGGGTGTAGATATTCAAAGAAAGATAAAACAATGGAAAGTCATTCAATTATAAGTATTTTTCAGATATGTATTAAAGATTCATATGGTAACGTAATGTAACGTATTTTTCATGTATGGCACATATACTACATCTTAAAATACTTTGTTTTGGTAAAGAAATATGCTTAGATAGATATAGTGTTAACAACAACAGTTTGAAGATATAAGCAAAATAACAGAAACTATTTACTTTGGGTGTAAAGGTAGTTCTTATTCTTTTTTTCCCTTTTTAAAACATGCTTTTGAGTAACAGTCATTACTGCTATTAAACATACATAAAGCTGCCGCTTTGACAACTCTATCATATATTTTCTTAATCTATAGACATGTACTGGTGGGACTGGCCCTCGGATTGTTTAGCTCTTAACAAAATTTTCACAGTTTAATTCATTTACATGTTTTGAGTCGTCTTATTTCGTTTGACAAAGCTGTGGTCGAGGGTATACTCATCACGATTAGTGATATCTCTAGTTAGTTTGGGTTCTTATTAACTTCCAAATGTTGAAATACGTGACTGAAAAGTATACATGTAGATAGGAGTCAGTACAAAGTTGTGTGTATTTTTTTATATAATATTTGTTTAAATATATAAACACTCCTGGCTTTGTTATGCATGTCAATATATACTGACACAAAGGTAACATGGTGCCATTCATCGTGATTTCAAAATCTACAAATATGGTATAGAATTGTAACACATATTAAGTTATTCGCAGAGAAACTAGTGATTTCCTTACTTACACATTGAAAGTAAAGGTCTCAACACAAACGGCGATGTACTGTTTGTTCCTCATTGAGAGTATGCCCTTTTTGACTGCAAAATGTTAGCAAAAACTTATATTTTATTAGTTTGTTATATTATAGTAAGGTTATACCTACCATAGAGGACGTGATTGTGAAAATGGAAGTCGTGACAGAAAGAAGGCAGGAAAAGCTTGAAAGAGCGATACCACACAACGAGTCGCCAGGTATATATTTTCATATTTATTTTCTTGTTTATTCGTTATAACTTTTTTCATGTTTCGTTACCGTCTTACAGTGTTGTTATTTATGTTGCTGTTGTGTTTGTGTGGTTGTTCGTTGTTGTTTATACTACTGCTAAAATGCCTTGTTTTCAATGAGACAGTGTGTATTGTAGGTAACGTGTACTCTTTAAAATGCTTGTTTACTAACGATGTTATGCTCCTATAAAGAGGTTTATCTTTCAGATAGAAAATTTCTTTGGTTCAGACGATATTTAACTACGGGACTTATTTGACATCTATGTCAATCTACCATAAGAACCTCATGTTTTAGTTTGATTGTGAAATAACGCTTGCTCAAGGAAACAACGAATATTCAGTTCGAACTCTCGACTGATTGATTACGAGCCAGACGCGCTACCAACTGCACAACGTCGCACACCTGGTATACCTACCTTTACTTGTTTTGTATTACAAGTGCATTTTTCATAAATTTATTTTTGTAGAGGAAGAAAATAAAAGATTGAAGAAGATGTTGATGTGCAGACTGTGCAAGACGAATCAAGTGAATTGTTTGTTTCTACCGTCTACCCATTGCAAGGTGTGTATTATCTGCGCCAAGAATGTCGACATGGGCCCAGTCTGTGCAAGAGATGTACAAGAAAAAATGTTCGCTTAAAAAACATTGATTTTGAGTGGACGTGTCGAAATGAAACAGAAAACCGAAGATAGCGCACGAGAATCGGGTTAACCTCTAGTGCAATTGGGATATTTCCGATAGTAAATGCTTGGTTTGTAAGTTCATCTAAAATAAGATTTAAAATATGATCACTCAATGGTATGAACAACTTAATAACGATTTTGTTTGCTTGGCTAATAATGAAAAAATATTTGCTGACCGGGTTAATAGTACATACATTCATGTATTTTAAACAAGTAAGAAACATAACTAAAATCGATATAATACGCGTTTACAATTCTTAAACACTTTACAGGTGTTTTGCAGTATGGGTTCAGACATTTTCGAGTCCATGTTCCTAAATAATTTTATAGAAATTCGATGTGATTAGTATTTACATTATAACAAGAGGCATTTTGTGAATATAGTTAAAGCTTTTGATACGGATCTGACATTTTAAACTAGAAATACGAAAATGTATTTGATGTCATGTGGATACGAGAAAATGTGGCATCCTGCCACGGAATTTGCAGTTTACATTTAACGGGGAACGTCTTGAAATAGTAAAGTCCTTTTATTATTTAGGTGTTGTCTTTACCTCTGGTGGCTCTTTTAACATTACTGAGGTAACTCTTAATGGCAAAGGACAGAAAGCTATCTTTGTAATTATATAAATATTTATATAATGTTCCTAGTGTATCCGTAAAACACAGACTCGACCTTTTTGACAAGTTGATCTAATTAAGCTTAAACTATTCAAGCGAAGTCTGGGGATTCCATAGGTCCAATAATATCGAACGTATTCATACACAATATTGTAAATGTATTATGCAAGTTAAGCGCTGTACTAAAAATGATTGCATGTATGGTGTTCTTGGCAGGTTTAACTTTGCCTTAAATAACCGATATATCAGAATTGTAAAATACTGCCTAAAAATAACAAGTAGTAAAGATTTAAAGTATTGTGAAATTGTTTATGAAGTTTAAAAAACCGATGCAGTCTTGTATATCCTCATAACTGTCTTGGGTTACGTTACTTCAACACGTATCATCATCATTAGGCTTCTATGAAGTTTGGTTAGTTTTCTTACACGTAAAACTTATATCCTGTTTCATGAACATGTATACTCAGACAAAACAATGCTTGTTTTACAACCGAACTAGAATACAAAAGTACACACTGGCATACTAAGTATTCTAGTTTTACTAACACAAAACACAGTTCGTTTATTTTAATTCTGCATTACACCAACGCGCCATGAAGCAAACAATATTGTACTAGCATTCAAGCGTCTATTGGTAAATTGACACATTATGTATCTATCTGTGTCTAAAGAATTTAAATTGAAAACATTGATATTTATTTAGTTTAAAGGTGTATTGTCATAATCATGCCTTTAGCCATTAACAAACACACATAGATTATGCTATGACATATTTACATAAGGCGAAAGAAAAGAAATAACACAAATAAATAAATACAAAACACACACATACACACACACACACACGCACGCACGCACGCACGCACGCACGCACGCACACACACACACACACACACACGCACGCACGCACGCACGCACGCACGCACGCACGCACACACACACACACACACATACAATCGTTCAAGGGGTTCCGGATCAT
>ENA-OREC01001635-OREC01001635.1-marine-metagenome-genome-assembly--contig:-NODE-1635-length-11567-cov-13.601218_pt1 | contig 11567 bp, 5 predicted proteins | sample MGYA00248626_ERZ508543 | MGnify/ENA primary metagenome ERZ508543 (study PRJEB26211, sample SAMN05518279) | marine metagenome | isolation source: Puget Sound, Washington, USA | host: Bankia setacea... | reverse complement strand
TCGTTAAAGTATTTTGCATGACTCGTTCATGGTGATATTCGTTAAAGTATTTTGCATGACTCGTTCATGGTGATATTCTTTCCACAGCTGCGATTATTCACATCACTGTTCTTTGCTGGCTGTGTCGTCCTTGTTGTGGCAGAGGAGGACACCTACCTCCACGCGCTGGATTGTATCTCGTCCTGCTATAATCTACAACAAACCGGGAACCAGGAGGAATGTCTCACGTGCTACAAGAACCCACCAATCGTCGACTTCGTCTGTTTGTTTGCATGTGGTCATCAGGACAGAAATTTCGCTCTTGGGGTAATCAGTTTACTCATATGTAAGATTATATTTTAATTCACAGTGTCCTATGTTCCAAAGTAATTAACTTCATAGACTACAGAACGTTCAGTAAATAAATAAACATGTTCATAGCGTATTTCTAAAAGAAAGGGAAAAAGCAGAAGAAATGTAAATAAACATGAGCAATTAAATCCATACAAATTGATACATTATTTTGAAATCATTTTGTCTGAAGTTAGTAGCATGACACACAGAGGATTATAATTTATTATTGCGCACGTTGGCGATTTAGAAAGCAAACTTAACTTCAAGTGTACCAAGGATGCAAATTCAGGCGTTTTCTGTTTTACTTTTGATTTTTAATGCTCCAACATTTATTTGCAAAACATATAAACTCGGGTATAGACTTTAAACGTGTGTGTTACCATAACACATGTTTTCTCTACGTGGTATTTTATATTTACAATGTTATATGAATACAAGGGTAAACAGTATATTGAACAGAATTTACAACATGAAATCTAAGCTTTACACAATATGCTACACGTCATATACTTGATTTGGAAACACTCGGTAATCAAAATATCAATGACTCTATGTGGATGCGTTGCCAATATACTGACAAACTATTATATACACACTAAACTGTTCTTCATGAATTGAGTAACCTTTATGTGTTCGTTTGTTGTTATTTCAACCCTTATGTAATACTGGTTGTTGTCATGAAAGCGTTAATGGAGCACTCGTGTTAGCCCATTGTTAGAGCTGATAGGGAGCTTTGATTGTCGTGATATATAACTCAGTATGTCAGTCCTACGGGTATCCAATGTTTCGATGCAGTCTCCTGGTTAATTGGCCGATATGAACTGCAATCGTTTCAGCGAATTTGAAAGAATGGATGAATGAATAAACTGGAATATAATGAACATTGTTGCTGAAACTAAGCATGATAATGTCAGGAAAAGTCTCGACCATTTTGTGAATACATTACATTGTATCTAGAATTGATATCATTTGCTATTTGCTAAGATTGTGTCACCGGTAATGTGATCATATGTGTTTCTGTTTTATTTCTAGCATACACATTGTTTGATATATATTATATACTGGGTCGTTCGGGGGGCCGATATACCCACAGCCTCTGGACATCATGTTGGCTCATTTAGCACTGTGAGGAGTATTCTAGTAACTTCTAACAATCATATTGCACATGTATGTTGTAGAATTTACAATGTCACGATATGCCCTCAGGAGTTCAACAAACAAAACGACGCTTGTGGGATAATAAACTTAGCATTTATATGGCGTAATATTACCCTCAGGAGACAATTTGTTATGGACCGAGTAGTTATGGATTTAATCAGTGACAATGCATGCAGTATTGTAACTGACAAACAGGCATTTTGATGATAACAAATGGAAAGTCCCTATTGATTAATTCTGAACATTAAAGTAGAATATGGAACTTCGTGCTTCTCTAAATTGCACGGCTACAACAATCTTAGGCCAGAAAGACACACTCTTAGCACTTCGGACTTTGTCGAAAGTAGAACCGTTAGTAGGAAATGGGTTATTAGACTTTATTTATATAGGAAGCTTATTTAGCATATTTACAACGCTAATCTACCATAAGGTCCTCATCAACAATAAAACTGAACAAGATACAAAACAAGATAAACATACAAAACTATTAGTGGAACAGTTTACATACATTCTAACACAATATATATAAACAGTATTACAATGAACAATGCATGATGAAAACATGAGGGTTACCTTCCCTTTTTCAATAAAGACTGAATTGGCGATGTACAACGCGTAAGAACGTCGGTTCAATAGGTAACAACTATATGTAACCTCTTTTTTCTGGCTGAGCGAAGACCTTTCTTTAAATATCTCTGAACTATTGATTTCAAGATCGAGTGGTCAATAAATAGTGTCCAGTGTTAGTTAGATGTATGTGTACATGTTTATATATGCAGGGTATATGCGAGGATTGTGAGACTGACCCTCCCTGTACGGAACATCTGATGGAGTTGGCATGTAAAGAGGAGAACCACGAGCTGGCACGTCTATGTAAGAAGTGTGTGCAGAAATACGCATAGAAATGACGAAATACGCACCTGTTCCAAAAGGCAAGCCCAACTACAAAGAACCACAAATACTGGGAGAGATATCTTACAACTATGGAGTAAAAGTGGTATATTATTACACTGACTATAAGAACAGCTTATATTTACAAACAAAGTATTTGGTTGCTCCTATCGGATTTTGATGACTCGTTTCTTCTGCACTTGGAAATAAAAAACCCGTCTAAATATGATTTTTTTTAAAAGTGTGTACGTCTCTCCACATACATCCAATATACATGTATACACGTTTTTGATGTACAGTGTTACGAAAAACGAAAACGTGTTTAAATTTGGTTTTGTAGAGCTGGTATCTTACTCTATGAATGACTACATGAACCATTTCCAATCTTTTTTTCTTAATACTGCATTGTTTAAATAACCGTTATGCAATGAACCAAATTAAAAGAACAACAGGCGCCTATATGTGTGTTTTGTTTGTCATCGTACTGTATGCACATATATAATAGTACACATATAGTATACATACGACGCTTAACCCTTGTAATGTATACATGGCCCGATGTTCAGAAAGTTTTTCAGAATCAGGATCAAGATCAGAGTCAAGTTAAAAATGCTTTTACTTTTTTTAAAAACCTACCATAATTATTTAACTAGGAAATGACGTGTTGATCAATCTGATATGTAGCGTTCAATAAATTGACATGTGTACGTGCACAAGGATGCACGTCTGCTTTGAAGTTTCTTCATAAAATGTGTGCACCTTTGTAAGATTTACTGCTGCTGTTGCTGATGTTGCTACTGCTGCTACTGTTGTTGATTTTGTGTTGGTGTTGTTATTGGTGTTGTTGTCAATGATTGGTATTTTAATTTTAAATCTAGAGTTAGTTGGTGCTTAACTTCTGTGGTTCATTTAGGCACACACATATGCCAAACGTTGTTTTTTTTCAATTGTGAACGTTAATTTTATAGTTGATATTGGTGAAGTTATATGTGGACCTATTGTTTACTGTTCACCTATGTCTGTGTAAGATGTGTAAGTCATGCTTAGAACACGTGCATTCTTCTATACGTTAATATGCCATGTACACTATTTATATTTGCTGATTCACTAGGGACTTTCTCTATGCAGTGTAATGAAGCAAAGGAAACAGAAAAATCGCAGTTGGCATACACTGGAAGAAACAAGCAAAACAACAATAACAACTGCATGCACTTGATCGTATCTAATTTGGTGGTACCAGAGATAAAGGTAAGGTATTCAATGTGCACACATACATAAAATACCTAAAGTAACGATTAGCACAATTAGACGATGGATGAGCTGCGTGTTGGTGCTTCAGAATTATAGCAGTACTTAGCATTCATCGGAAAACACGGGGATACTTTAGTTGATAGCCTCGCGTTTATTTGAACACCACTAAATGATAAATGTTCTATATCAAATATATAGCGTGATGGTAGAGCGATATGGCACCTGTTTAAGATCACTCGATGTTCCTGGGATGCTGGCTGCTCAATGTTTTACGATTTTCTTTTATTTGCTCTCGTTCGGACTTGTTTTAAATTAAGAATGAAGATAAGAAATACGGAGAAAAAATCTCGCTTGATGTGTGTTTTGAAGAAACATGGGTACAATGAAACTGTCTGTTATTGAAACAACGTATAGTTTTCAACGTGATACGAACTTTACGAGCGCAAAGTCGTAATATAATGTTGAATTTGAATGTGTAGACTCCTGTGCGATTATATTACATCCAGAAAGAAAAGAGTGTGTTTTGCATTTGCATTAAGTATAAACAGTGTAATTTAGTAGAAATAAACATTGAAATCTTGTAAATTCCTGGCAAAATATGAAAGTAGGGACGTTCGCTCTAAAGTAAAGAACTGGTTTCGTCCAAAATATAAAAAAATGTTACCGGAGTTTTAACATTTTTAAAAGGTGTATTTGGCGGAAAGTAACAAAACATAACTAATGTAACGAGTAAGCGATACAATGTGTGATAACAATGTACATGTTACGGAATAACAGTAATTACAAGAAAGCACATTTTAATAAGCTATGTAGATGCACAGTCTATGACTAGCATATTTGACATAATCTACAACCCTATATCCTCAGTTCTGACCAGTTCAGCGCCTTTTCCACACAAACCCCATCTTCTGACCGGTTCATCGCCTTTTCCACACAAACCCCATCTTCTGACCGGTTCATCGCCTTTTCCACACACACCCCATCTTCTGAACGTCAGCGTTAACGCACTACGGAACGATTTATTCAGTATACTGTAAATGAACGGATTAGTAACGTTACTTATGAGGTACGACCGAACAACGAAATTATAGAGAAGCTCGTACGTGTCCCTGTCATAACCTAGCTGGACATCTAAAAACTTGATGAGTCGCATGATTAAATGTGGTAGAAAACTGACAACGAATATCACAGTGACGGAGAAGAACACGACCACGGTCCCAGCAGACCGACTGCACTTTTTACGGTTGATTTTCTTAGATGTTCGAATTTTATGGCTTGACTTAGAGGCACGAGATTGGTCAGAGTTATGTTCGGATGGGATGATTTGATGCATGATGCTGCTACTGCAGTTCGATCCACGTTTTGGCGTAGAGTAACTTGACTCTATATTGGTCGGATCGTACTGGCCGCTCTGGTATTTCCACAAAAGTCGTCCGATCATTGTGTACAGAACTACAAACACTATAACACAAAGAAAGAATATGGCGAATAGGAAATAGTAATAGAAACGTTTGAGAATTTCATCCACATTATGTTCCGAGTTCATTGAACATTCACTTCCTGTTAGATCCGTGTAGCCTCGGAAATGTCGAGTTTTAGATCCAGCGAAAACAGCAGCTGGGGAGGATACAATCATTGCGCACATTACACACGCCAGACACACACACTTAGCTTTCTTGGAACTGAACTCTTTAAACGCTTTACAAAGGAAGTAATACCGCTCAAATGATACGGATATGAGCACAAAACCCGCCGACAGCACAGTGGAATACTCCAAAAACCTCATACCTTTACACAACTCATCATGACTAAACATCACTTGGTTACTTAAGTCATATATTTCACAGGGTATAACTACAACACAGACACTGAGGTCCAGCCATGCCAGGGCCAGAATGAACGTCCGCTTTGCCGAGTCACGCATTTTTCTCCAGTACACATACACCACCAAGACATTCCCAACTATTCCGACGACCATAAATATGCCGACAGTAACTAACACTGGCAACAAGTTGGCCACCTCCCTATCATTGTACTGTCTTAGGATATCTCGTTTGTCCAAGTCAGTTAATTCAAGATTTGCCGTGGTATTTCTAGGACCGTCGCCTATCATCGTTAGGCTTTAAAATCCACGTCCACTTGATATAAATATTCTCCTCACACTGTCATCGTTTTAAAACATCCTAATTCTATCAATGTCCTAAAATCCAATGCGTGTTTGTTTGTTACAATGTTTCCACAATTTTCCCCGACAGTCTCGCCTTTCTAGCAGATCAAAAGGTCGGAATAGAATTAACACCGGTATCTAACTTTGAACAGTGCTTTCTCCAAGCAGCTTCCAGTACAGCAGCGTACAATATCCCAGACCGGTATCAACGGGAAACAAAAAGCCGTGTAAATGGTGTAGCTCTATGTTTTACAAGCTTTTGAACGAGGCAGTCTTGATACTTCACATCCACGTAATAGGAAATTACAGTTTTCAGCACACTGTAACACTCGGATAATCCCGTTACTGCACCTAAAAGAAACAAATAAACATTTCAGATAAAGCTACAAATCATTACAGTGTAGTGATGAGTAACACGCAGCTAATTTCAAAAGTGTGTACACTGTATACAAAGAAGAAACCGTATTAAAAGAACATGTAGTTTTGTCTGTATCGTATTACTTTTATTTTAGCTATGGTATAGTCGTGACTACCATTATCACCATATCAATTTACATACTCGTCAGCGTCAAAACTGATTGTGGTTTTGATTATTTGGAAATCAACTTCCTTGTATATGTATCAATACAATTCGTCAGTAGTTATAACCAGTTCTTAGTGGCCATTCGATAGATATATCCTCACTGCTACCCAATCAAAATACACTATCAACAAGAACATCATAAACATAATGTGTACACAATAAACACTCATTTCTTTTTATTTTTCGAATGTATTGTTCTGAAGCCATATCTGGTACTAGTGTTATTGTGTGTTGTGTTTGTATACTGTGCGTGTGTGTGTGTGTGTGTGTGTGTGTGCGTGTGCGTGTGCGTGCGCGTGCGTGCGTGCGTGCGTGTGTGTGTGTGCGTGTGTGTGTGTGTGTGTGTGTTTTGTTGTTGATGTTGTTAAAGTTTTCTGTTGTCAGTAAATACCATTTGATCTAAAACAACATTTCGTTGACGGTCATATTTATTATAACATATTCATACGTATACAACCCGACAGCACTAAATGAGAGACACAAAATGCTCTCTTCAAATGTGTGCGGTAGTATTCTAACGTTTTACTCTAGATGAATGTGTCACAGACAGTTTATGCAAATCGTGGTAGAAACTTAAGCTATTTTCAACCCAAATCTCCAAATTCAGTTTACACAAAGTACAAGTATACACAAATGAAACCCGTCCGTATAAACGATACCTGAGAGAATGTGGTCTTCTTATATGGTATATCCACTGTTAAAGTATGCGTCCTTGTTACAAAGTTAAATTCAAAAAATGTAACAGACATGTGTGATATAAGATTCCCTGATAAAGTTTATGTTTCGCTTTAACACGGACACACGGTGCATCTCGCATCAGTTTGTAATATCTAAAGTGTATATGACCCTTGAACACTGAAACAAAATAGAAACGGGTTACCTCCCTTTACTTATTAACAAATCAAATAAAAACATACATCGCTTTACACATTGTTAGTACTTAAAACTAATTGTTATTTAAGGTGTCAGTTGTGCTCTATAATAAAGCTTACATACTTCGCTCAATCGCAGGAACACGGTAAGTTACAAAGCAAAATGAAAACATGTGTGCATGCAATAGAAATCACCATCTCACACTAAACATAATTGCATTAGTACAACGTAATCGTCATCTGGTTAATACTAGTATATCACTGTTACGTTTCAAGTTTCAGCCTACTTTGGATCAAACATACATCGTTCATTGACAGAGATACAGACAATAATAACTGGAATATAGAACAGAAAACAAGAAGAAACCCTGAGTATGTACATAGATTGAAAGTTTTAATCTAGAGGGAGGTCCATGTTTCATAAAACTATATTAACTTCGTTTAATTTGACAAGTTATGTTGTTTACTTGTTTATGTTTTGTACATTATAGAATCATTCAAATCTACTTCATCCTCTCATTGATATCAGCGTACAATATGATTGAATTTCAAGTATCAACACTCAACTACTTTCCTTCAAAGTACAACATGATGATTCGGAGACAAAACACAAATGCTATATTGGATTTATATGAAATGAAAAAATGTGCATTTTCTCGTCTGCCTTTGACTTAAAAATGATTCAGCTTCTATTTAATTTATCACATTGATATACCGCCGTGCCCATTGTATAGTGATATAACTAAGCAGAAATTGAGCTGTCAAACTTGTAATTATTCAAAATTGTTCTAGACTTCAATTTATTTTGAACATATATATGATGCCACTGTAAATTCAACGTTTAATTATATGAATTGTCAAGCACTACATCAACCCTCGTACACATTCGTCCAATCTTTGTATATTTTTTGTCATTACCATTATTATAAACCGACTTTTGTACATATCGGAATTAATTAATGTATTTATATATTTGGTGACTTAAAGGCTCATAGGGCCCATTGATAGGCATGGGCGATACATAAACATCCCTATTTGTCTTAGAATTGACGGAGAGAGTTATTGTCTTTTGTGAGATACCAGTATTTACAGTTCATCTGCTTTCAAGAGGAATATAAAGGCAATAGTCTTATCTAAAATGCTTCAACATATCGGAAAACCAAGCACATAAACATTCCCTGAACGGAATGCAAATTTCAAACGTTTAAAACTACTTCCCTTTGATACATACTCGTACGAAGAGCGTCTTCTCTTGTTTTAGAGTAACTGCTTGATATGAACATGTACATGTAGTTGTGGTACCTAGGTTTCGCACAATGGCCTCTCTTTGGGCTATGACAGAAAGTAACAAACCAAGTACAATAGACCCCTGTTTCCAGTTGTGTTTTATACCTGTCTCGCCAACTTCTCCTAGTTATTGGTCCTAACTTGTTAATACTGTTAGTGATTGTATAAGTGTTATTAATGAAGCTGTACACTATGTCTGCACCGTTTGTTATCCCTGTGCTTTCCCTGGGGTGGAATGATAGCATCCTGATTTATTGTAGTGTATAATGTTATCATGGTGACTTGTCGTGCTTTATGTATGGTTAAGTATGTAGAACGTCCTGGGAGTAACAACAGCTGACAAATAGGACAGGCTACTACTAGAGAGGACGTTAGGAACATTTAACAATTCTATTGATTTCAATTACTGGCAACGTAGATAGAGAACGATCTCTCTCTGATTGCTGCTTCTGATATGTTAGACTAGCATTCAGTTAAACCAATTAATACGTGTTATATAAGCGGTGCCTTCAGGGACGGAGTTCATAGTCAAGGATTAACATTTGCTAACCAAAGTTTATGTTTCGCAGATTTCTTTACAAATAAAAATGTTTATGTAGGTGCATATATAAAATAAATATTATGTTTTAACCTTCCCGATTGTGTTTGGGATATGTTTCATTGTGCATGAAATATATTTTATTAACACTGAGTATTAATATTGATATATGACTAAGCTGATATGTGCGCTCAGGCTATGTTCTATATAGAGGTGACGCCGGTATAGAGGGAGTCCAGCTTAGATGATGCCAGTGTACATACATGTGAAGAACATCAGTACTGCTGGTTTCGTACAACACATGTTTAATTGTATACAGTTTTACATTGTACATTGTCTTTACAATGACCTTGTATGAATCTGTATGTGTATTGCCTTCAACGTTTATCAACTATAATGTCATTCATGAGCTCCTGTGAAACCACCGATACACATTATATCCTTACTGAATCATATATCTCTTTGACAGCCTCTTTAAACAGTATTATGCGATAACGTCGTTGCTATGGAAACTATTGTCAAGTATTAATGATCATGAAAACCATTATGATTGCACTGCCACAAGGGTCCTTCACACAGACGTAATCTAAATATAAGGTTATGGAATATCAATGAGTAATATGCTCTCTCTCACATCGTTGTTTAAAGATACGTGAATGTTGATTATCCTAAACTGAACATTATGGACACTAAAACAAGTCTGGAATACCTATAAGTTAAAATCACACTCTGGCCCACAAGTTACAACAAGGGTACTGTACACATGCAACACAGATAGTTTTCAATTGAATAATGAATACAATGATGAGTCAGAAACAAAACTTAACTGCATTTGTGTCACGGAGTAAAGTGTCGGCATTAAATTTCTACTTTTGATTAAAAATGTCCCCACTTTTTATTAATGTGCTACGTTAGTATACGTTGGTGTCCAAACTAAACTGTTATTGAGCCACAACTATGTTTTGTACATGCGGATATCATTTGTAACATTACTTGAATATGGTATATCTTAACTGATTATCTTTCATTTTGAATAGTATTAAAATCATTGTTGTGCCTTTAAGATTACGTATAATCGACCAATAAGGATAATATCACAAACACAATACCTACTGTATGTTTCTTTAATAGCAATATCTCAGTAATGTCGTCACACCTAATGGCCTACATATCGAGGTGTCCCTGTCCGGCTTGTTAACGAGATTCCTCTGTATGTTTAACTCTTATAAAGTGTTACTTACCTCACGTTCAATGTTCACTATTAAGAGTCGTGTCGTCCATATTTCAGTAAGAAGTGACTTTTGTTTTACGACTTATTTCCACCTTACATGTAACTGTATTGCGACATTGAGCTGAAACCGTTAGAAAACAGCTTGCGCTTGAGAACTCAAACAGGAAAACGACAATTAAAACAAAACAATATGTCACATTTAAACTTGAGTTGTTGTGATGTTGCTCCTAGGTTTCATGTAAGTCACCTCACAGTCGTATCATCCTAGTGCATGTAAACAGGACGCTCAAGCCTTACAAGGAGGTTAAGATTAATGAGAAAAGCATGATTAAAACACAGCTAAATAGAACATTGACTTAAAATGTACAACCTACATGAACAGCATTTGTTGGTTTATATAAAGAGTAAGATCTTTATAATCTACAACAGTTGTTAGCGAGAATAAACTGGCGTTTTTCAGTCAAGTTCAAGTTTAACGTATCTAGAGCAGAGGCCAAATTTACGCCGTGTTTGAATGCATACCTATGTAGAAGTAACTACAAGCCACAGATTACTATTTATTGTTTGAAAATGGACATTTTAATTCACAAAAGTCAAGAGATGAAATAGAAGCATGTACAATAGTATGTAAGGCACAGGCAAAACGTGTGATTTTCTCTCTTGTTTACGTATGTACTGGTATAAAACGACTCCGAATTTGTGATTTTTTTGTGTGTGTATAATTTACTTAATACAAAAATCACATTCAGCAAAATTGTTAAACGAGAGGCATATTTAAGGTTATCTCAGTTTCAGGGTAAGATATAACTGTTTACAATGTTACCGGTACACTAAACATAGGGTTCAGTGATCTTACAACGCACCTACCCCCACCCCGGACCTAAAGGCAACCCACGTTTACAACATAAACTATAGATAAAAGTAATTTCTCACTACATTATAAGTATATCGAGATAGAAGTTATAACTCAAACAAACCAATAACTATTTTCTTTACAAATGACTGATCAAGCACATCTAATCACGAAACATTTATATTTTTTTATTATACCTTTCTCACCGAGCTACATATAAAACCTGGTCGCTACAATGATTTGAAATAGGAAAATACATTATGGACGTATAGGTATTTCAAATTGTCACTTCTGTGTAACCGATCGACTTAAGTAGCTGAATGTCATAAAAAAACCTACCTTGAAGTATCGAACAACATTCTTCTAAACACTGATCCCCCCCCCCCCCCCCCCCCCCCCCCCC
>ENA-OREC01001634-OREC01001634.1-marine-metagenome-genome-assembly--contig:-NODE-1634-length-11574-cov-11.427155_pt1 | contig 11574 bp, 3 predicted proteins | sample MGYA00248626_ERZ508543 | MGnify/ENA primary metagenome ERZ508543 (study PRJEB26211, sample SAMN05518279) | marine metagenome | isolation source: Puget Sound, Washington, USA | host: Bankia setacea... | reverse complement strand
CATATAACTCCATAAGGCATATAACACCATAGGGCATATAACTCCATAAGGCATATAACCCCATAAGGCATATAACCTCATAGGGCATATAACTCCATGAGGCAAATAACTCCAAAGATACAAAGTAATTATTCTTTAGTGCATGATATATGCGGGTATGAACCTTCCATTTGTTCCACAGTCCAGACAAGCTGTTTTGGATGCAGGTCAAGACAACATTTTAGAAGTTGTAATGTATGTTTCTTCTTTTTATCAAACCACTTAATGAGCAGGATGAGGTGAGATTGCGCAATAGTGAGTGCCTTTACAATAGGGCCTATCATTTCCATCCAATACAGTGAACCGTGTAGACTTTAGGTTTAGTTTGGAGGGAAGTGAGGAAGAGAAGGAGAGGGGAGAGGGAGATGTATGCCTTATTCCACCAAGCAGCAAACTCTCTTTCCATTTTTCAAGTTGAATATATACAATTGAATCATATAAAAACATTCCTTTATCTTCAAAAATGGAAAAAGAGTTTACACAGAAAAAGATAAAATGGTAACAATGTCATTAAAATCACCAAGCTTTTTTATTTTAGCAAAAGCAAAAATTGAAAATTAAGCAAAACTTTATAGAATACTTGTAATTGCCAACTTAAGAACTATCACATCTTGTCATGAAAACTTTTCAGAAATCTTGGTCATTTTAAGGTTAATAAATTGAGGGTTAAAAAGAAAACTGTTGTGCCTATATATGAAACAAGAAGGCAGTTAAGACTGTTTTCTGTTTAACCCTCAAAATGTATGAATAACTAAAAGTGTAAAGCTCTGACTAAGATAAAAACAGACATAAAAAGCTATGTAAAAATTGCAGTTATAGAGTACTAGCTGGGGTGAAATCATGCCACGTCTACTGTATTTCAATATACCTGGCTTTCTCTGGCACGTCCTTGGGATTACCATAGAACACATTTAGTGGCCGAATTGTAGAGAGGCCATGTTGGAGTGCAGTTTCCTGAATACTTTCTAACGTAGGAGGTGCAGATAGTGGTGTTATCACCTGGCAACCATACGGAACCTCACTACCTTGACCTTGAGGTGGATAACCTTGACCTTGGAATCCATGACCTTGCTGACCTCCATTATTTCCCAGCGACTTAAAACTCCTGTTAGACCCTGTATCTAAACTCCGAGACTGACTTTGAGCATTGTTTGTTGCCGTGTGTTTAGTCTTACCTCCACCACAACCATATTCTAACATCCCAGGACCGTCTGCTGCCATTCCCTGAGTTAAACCATCACCAGGCCTATCTCTACTCATACAGTTCTTCAGATTTTTCACAAATGATTCACTGAGTTTTGACCTGTGGTTTATACTATATTCACATCTGCTGGACTCTGAGAGAGATCGGCTGTATAAAGGCACATTGCTATGGTTACTAGCATGAATCCCGGAACTAAATAAGTCACTACTGGTACCTGTGCTGTTCTCACTCCCCTGCGGTGGATGCCCATTAAACACATTTGTATTGAAGTTATCAAAGAAATTTCTGGAGCTGCCTGCATATCTGTCATTATTCACCTCTCGGCTAGCAATTGGAAATGTCTTATTCAAGCTCACAGGTCCTTGGGAAAGCCCATTTCTCATTATGTGGCTGTTACTAAAACCATTCATCAGATAGTCCACTTTTACATCATTCTGGGAAAGCGATCTTTGGTATTCACTATTTTTATGGGCTCCTTTGTTGAAAACTGGAAACCCACTAAAGGGATGGCTATCCGTATCTACATGTCCGTATCCAACCTGACTTCCATTTAACATTCGTTCTGGTACAGGGTTATACGGATTAAGTTTCCCTGACAACCGTTCTAAATCAAATTTCCTGTCTGTCCTTTCACCATTTAACTGAAAGTTGTAAGGGAGAGACTGCCTTTTCTCATTGCCTATTGGTTGTGCTACCTTTGGGGACCCTGTATAATCCATGGGTTGCATGAAGTGATTTGCATTGCTTTCTTTTCTTGGTGATAACAGCTCAAATATATTGTTTTCACTTCTTTCTGATTTTGTCAATCGTTTTTCAAACTCTTTTATCTCCCTTAATTTTTTCTCTTTATCCATATCTGCTTTCTTGTTATATAAATCTTGTTCTACATTCTGGAATTTTCCACTCATGTTGAAGCTCCCTGTGGACTGTCTACGGAAATTCTTCTTTGACCTTGACCTTTCATCTGAATGACCTTGACCGTCATCATTCTCATCACTGATGTCACTGAACTCTTCACTGTGTATAACCGTAATTGAACCACCTGGGGATCGCCCTATTCTTCCTCTGGACATATTAGGTGAGGAATTAAACGATGCATTTGTCACAGTCATAAACTCGCCACTGTCAACCATATCACTTATTCTATCGCCCTTTTTACTTCCACCTAATATTTTCATGCCTTGCGTAGGAGTGTTTGGAGATCTGCAAGGCACCAACACAGGTGGAGTGCTGTTTTCTAATGAATTTCTTGACATGGATTGCACACTCTTAGCAGATGAGAAAGGATCCTCATCTAGGCTGATATCGCTGTTAGAGGATATCCGACGATTTGGTGTAAGCTGAGGTGGTGGACTAAAGCCTTCTGACCTTTCATGTGGGACGGATTGACAGACTGGTGGTCCAAGATCAGGTGGTGGGGAGCTTGAATCAATGTGTGAATGTTCGTTGGTATCTATGGCATATGGATCTAACAATGGCAACTCATTGGATGCAGACATGGAAAGATTCAAAGGTTGAGGTGAGGGTTTTGAGCACTCAATGGGATTTAAAGTTGGAAATGAAGTTCTTAAATCTGTAGGCAATGTATCTAATGTTGATGCCGAGTCTGAAGTTGATGCAGTGGTCTTAGTGATGTGTGCTGTCAGTAAAGGCGCTGAAGTTGTTAATGGAATCTCTGAGCTGAGAGGATGGTTAAATGCTGGGAAGAAATTCTTTGAAGAAACAACAGGTACTAATGGGGATGAATCTGTTGAATCAACCCCTGGATCGACTGTTGGGAAGAAATTCTTAACACTTGCAAAGTCTAGGCTCAAATTCTTTTTGGCACTGTGTTGAGAACTACTATGATTACTGCAAATACTAGCATCTGGGCTGGTCTGATCTACAGTAGTATATGAGTCTGTGTTGGTAAACCCTAGAACCAGACTCTGAGATTTCTCTTCTAATTCATTATCTAACTCAGCTTGACAGAGAGTCTTAATGTCTTGAAGTGTCAAAGTTGTAGTCTTTGCAACCGCTATTTTACTTGGAGTGCTTGGAGCATCGTTTGATTTCTCACTACCAATGTCTGAATCTCTTGTATTTTCGCAAGATTTAATCACATCAGGTTTGATAAGCTTTGTTTCCTTATTCAATTTTGCTGCTGCTGCTTTAACTAGTTCTGTTGTGCCATCAAGCTTTGTCATTTCTTGAGGTGATAATGGTTGTGGTGGAATAATACTGCTTGTATCATATGGAATAGGTGAAAGATAGGCGAGTTTGTACATAGTATCCTCGTACACAGTGTTATGGTCGTCTGATTTATCGGCATAAAGCTCAAAGTCAGGAGTTTTTGTGCGAATCTTACATGGACTGTCCACATCTGATGCAGACTGGTATTTTGAGGGAGACTGGTTTGATGATGATGTATCCATGTCACTGTTTAATTGAGCACTTGTCAATTTTTCCATTGTGGCATCATGCAACACTGACAAGGTGCTCATTAGTTTTGATGGCTTTGCTCTTTGTCGTTTTTTTCTGGACTTTGTACAAAAAGCTCGGCCATCGTGTAACTTGTTTGGCATTTTCCTTTTTTTGGTTTCAGCTTTTGGTCTGGTATTTAATGCATTCTGCATATTCCGTTGCACTTTCTTGGTTTCTACATAATCCTCATCTTCACTTGAGCTAGAAAAATTGTGCGTCCCTGTTAAAGAGGAAACACTGTTGTTAACATTAGTGTTCTTAAAACAAGGTAAACATGAACATGAACTAGAACACACATCAACGCACATGCACTCACCTGTCTTACACTGTACTCCTTCAATCTTCTTTAATACTCCATCTTCATTAACAGCTGACACAGCATTATTATTCACAGCATTCAGAACATCCAAATTCTCTTTCTGAATCTCTTTGATGTCGTTATCTCGTTCACAGTTATCCCCCTTTTCATCCACTTCTGATTTCAATCTTGAATAATCGCCTTCTTTGTCTCCATAATCGTTGTTTACTTTCTTTTCACTTTCTATGGAACATTTTTCATTTTCAACATCTTGAGTTTTCTTTTTCACTATATCAGTTATATCACAGTCTTCTGTATCAGAGTCAGACACAACAGGTGCAGAGCCAGCTTGAGCAAGAAACTTTTCAAACTCTGCAGAAAACCCAGAGAATGGCCTATCAGTCTCCTTTTTCACATCCCCTTCACTTTCACAAGTATTTCTTACTTCAGATTCAGTTGAACTTACTTGATTTTCATACCCATCAGAATTAAACCCGTTCATTTTCTTCGCAATCTCCGAATACTTTCCTAAACTGTCTTCATCCAGTTTATCAACAACAACTCTTAACTCCTTTTGGCCTTTAAATCTTCTAGTCACAATATAATCCACACCAGGTATTCCATCCGAGTCGGAATCATACCTATATGTCCTTTGCTTAATTTTCTTAAACTTAGATTTCTTCTTCCCATTGGTTTCACAAGAGGAACTCCTGGATCCTTTCCTTGAGCCTGCTGGGGTACTAGAATTAGCACTTGATACTCTCTTTTGTCTTTTACCAGCGTCGCTATTCTCTGATTTATGTCTACGTTTTGAGACATTATTTAACACATGAGATTGTTCTACAGCCATGTCATCACCACTACCTATCATTGAGTTAGTCCTTGACATTGCGGTGCTAGAGTTTGACCGGCTACAACTCTCAACACTACTGGATCTTGACCTTCTTCCTTTGTCTATAGACCGTAGATTTGGAACAACTATTTCAACACTTTCGCTTTCAATTGCCATTGTAAGTCCATTCTTCAAACTATTTGCCTTTTCATTCATAACACTGACAGTTTCAGTTTCAAGTGTAGCTTGAACAACTTCAACATTCTCATTTATATCACTTTGTTTTTCAACTACTATCACATTTGTACCTTCACTTTCAACATGTTCAAGTAAACCTTGCTTCTCTACGTCCACTTCACACTTACTTTTTTCAGAGTTAGTCCCAATTTCCTCTTCTACTTCACTTTTAATTATCACTGCTTCTTCAGTTTTTCCTTCACTGTCAGCCTTTGCTTCTTTTGTTTCTTGAGCAGAATCTGTTTCTACCTTTTCAACGTCTTTCTCTGTAAAAATAGCATCTTGAAATGTATTAGAATTTCCAGATTGATTAAGGTCTAATTCATATTTCAGAACATCCAGCTTAGACTCTAGTAAATCTTTTTCACTTTCTATCTCTGAAATATTGCCACTACAGTATGCAGGACTTCTACCAGCTATTGGAGTCCGTGACTTGATTGGAGTAAGAACACCATCAGATGCCTCTGTTAAGCTCACATCTTTCAGAACAATGCTTCCATCATCTTCAAACTCCTGTGGCAGTCCAGGGTGAAGTTGCCTCATTCTAATGTGACCACCTCGTCCAACATGACCTTTACCAAAGTATTGGAAACCCTGACGGAATTTCTTCAGATGTGGAACACTTGAAATATTCCCTTTAAACATTGTGCCCTGTTTTCTTTCTTTGGTCATAGAGTTTTTTCTTGGTCTTTTAACCTTTTCACCAGCTTCTGTCTTTTCACCACCTTCAATCTGTTGACAATTCTCTGATGGTTCTGTTGATAACACTTCCATGCCCTTCCCTGATTCTTCTGTCATTTTATTAACTTCTTCACCAACAGGAATATCAGCACTCTCCAGTAGTTCTGCTATTATTGAATTTGATACAGCGATATTGGCTATTTCCACCTCTCTAATAGCTGGTGGGATTGCAGTCACTTCTTCTCCAGCAACTATCCTCTCTTTTATCTCATCAATCTTCTCTTGAGACAGACATTCAAGCTTCACCACTTCTCTTCCAATTTTCAGTAGACTGTATTTTCTAGCATCTTTTGGGTGCATTCTGACAACTTCTCGTGGATTCCGTTCAATATTGTTCGTTCTCAAGATAAACTTTAGTCGTTTGAATATCGGTGTTGGAATTTGAAACTTGAAGGTGTAAGCTGGAGAAGGGTGTTGAACTGATTTCTGTCTGTATTTTATAAGTTCCATTACTGCTGCCAGATCTGAAGAACTTGCACTTAGACCTGACATATCTTCCAGTTTTACTTTTTTACTACTTGATGAATGTCTTCTCCTATCTATGACACCACTGCTCAATGATCGCTCTCTTTTCGTAGGTGGATTTGTTATTACATGCTCATGGACATTATAACTCTGTATGTTTGTGTTGGCTGGGAATTCTGGTAGTTCTGGAGACTCCTCCTTCTGAAAAAGATTATCCAAGCTTGTGTCAAAGTTTACAGTCGGCTCACTGATGTTCATGGCCTGTGACAAGTTCAGTTCAGTACTTTGATCCTCCACATTAGTTAGACTAGTCTCTGGCTGATCTGGAGTAAAGCTTGTCCGAGGTGTGAAGGATTGTGAAGGCATATACTGGTGGCACTCTTGCTGCTGTGGCTGTTGATTATGATGACCCTGATGATACTGTTGCTGTTGTTGTTGATGCGGTGGATGATAATGCTGTTGACTTGAATGCTGCTGTGGGCTCTGTAATGACATTGGCTGATAAGGCATTGCTTGACTTGAATCAGAGAAAGATGCGCTTGATGGTGTAGTAGAATCAAAGGTGTTAATCTGCTGGCTACAGGGAGGAGTTGTGAATGACTGAGAGCTCTGGGGCATGTTCAGATTGTTTGCAAATCCTGCCAAATTCATCTGATTTCCAATTGGATTACACATATCTTGACTAGTGTTGCCAAACATGTTGCCAAAAGTACCATCTTCCAAATCTTGATTCAGTTCAGCTAAGAAATCTACAGGATCACCTTCTAGTAGCTCTGAAAAAGATTTTTGGCTTCCCATGAAATGTGTTCCAGTGTTAGAGGTTACAGGTTCTGGCATACTCATTCGACGATTATTGATATTACCGAAGCTCTGCTGACTTTGAGTGGTGGACATTTGCATTCCCTGATTACTTGTAGACTGAGTCTGTTTCGTTTGATCAGAGTTTTTCTTTGGACGACCTCTTTTCTTCTTTATAGGCTCACCAAATTCATTAGTTGGAACACTAAGAGATTTATTGAGTCTTGGCCTCCCTCGTTTTCCTGGCTCTCCTTTTCCTTTTCCCTTACCCTGTTTAGTTGTTGGATTACTAGGGTTAGGTTGTGGCCAATTACTGAAACCTTGCTGACCAGTGTTTGGTTGTTGCTGCTGTTGCATTTGCTGCTGTAGTTGCTGTTGTTGTCTCTGTAACTGTAATTGGGTTGGGTCTTGGGATACTTGAAACGCTTCTTGATTTCGACCAATAGCTTGTTGACTGTTCCCAGGCTGCTGATTATTGGAACCACCAAAGTGCTGTGATGAGTTTCGAAATCTCAATTCTGACTGTAGAAAATTAGGCTGATGTGACATTAAGGATGGCTGTTGTTGTTGTTGTTGCTGCTGCTGGAAGTTCTGTTGAGGGGTACCAGAAATATTACTTCCAAGAGAAGAATCTAAGCTACCAACACTGGAATTTGACATCTGGCTTACAAACTGATGTCTCTCCATAGCTTGATTTTCTTTACGTTTGCTAAAATCTACCCCAAACTCTGGACCTTTTCTAACACTGGATACAAAGCTCTGTAGGCCAGATAAGGTTCCTGTCTCACTTGATGTAATCTCTCTACTATTATTACCACTATTGAAGGACTGTCCAGCTTCAGGTCTAGCAGTAGGTTGTACGTCACTCTCGTCTGTTAATGGTTTAACTTTGAAGTCATCACTGAACAGAGATAATAAGCTATCGTCCATGTCTGACTGACTGTTCAATGCACCACTGTTCTGACTAGCACTTTCTATCTCTGCAAATATGTCTTGCTGGCTGTCATTTAATGAAGGGGTTGACGCTGGAGATTTGGTGTTGTCTGAAGAAGGAGTTTTGGCAGCATTCTTTTGCTTTTCCCCTGACAGTAGATTGTAGAGTTTTGAATTTTCAAATCCTTTACGTTGTGTGGCTGGTGGACTAAAGGTTCCTTGGTCCAGAGGTAATCTGAAAGGCGAGTTTCTCTGTTGGTCAAGGCTTGTGGAAGAGCTACCCGATCTAGAATTCTTGTTGCTATGTGACTTTGATTCATTCTCTGGTGTGGCAGGAGGCATGGGATCTAAGAGAAGCTTTTGAAGAGGGCTTAAGTGTGTGGGATTGTTGGATGGACTTGGAGTTGAGGGGCCCGAGCGTTTAACACTGCTTGGACTGACCAATGGCGTGATAGGTGGGCTGATCTGCTCATACTGTGCACTCAGACCAACTTGACTAGTCTTTGACACTGGCTCTGGCCTTGACATTGAATTAGATCCACTTGGTGGCATTGAGCTTCCAATATTTACATGAAGACCTTGTTGAGAATAATGCTGAGCTAATGAATTTGACATTGCGACATTTTGAGCTGGGATAGGGCCTTGTAAGGAAGACTGTAGGTTACTTGCCATGGCTGGATTCATGGGACCTTGTGGAATTGCCAAGTTGGGTTTGGGAATCTGCATATTGCCAAGAGCACTTGTTGGAATCCTTCTTGGAGAGATATCTGCCCCATCCGGAGAATCTAAGCCACCCGATGCATTAAAATCTCTAGATTGGACTGGAACACTACTTTGGCGACCATAAGGACTTCTTTGTTGTTGATGAGAGGAGTGATCAGTGAACATGGAGCTGTTTGATGGATTATTTGATATGGCAGCTGGACTTCTCTGACTTTTCAATGCCTCAAGGTGTTTAATCAGATAACCTCGAGTATTGTTGAACTGACCACCTTTGGGTTCCTGACCACTAGGAGACTGAATTGCACTTTGCCTTTGAGCACATGTGGACAATGCTGAAGAATCAGTAGGTGAAAAAGGTGTATTTCCACTACAACTTATTCCCTGGGAAAACGGATCCCTTGAGCTAGCCTCTAGAGTTGACATTACTGATATTGGTTGGTTTGACCCATATGATTGTCTGTTATCCTGCACCTGTGTCCTGTCTATCATACTCTGAGGATTAAGCCTTTTTGACAGGTACCCTTCAGGATTTGTCAGATCCATACCTAGTCCGTGACCTGGTGATAATCTCTTTGCATTGATGAGGCTTTGAATTTTCTGATGTACTTGTGAACGTTGGTAATGGTCTGGAGTAGAAGCTGGCATGTTCCCTATACCTAGCTGACTAGATTGTGGTGGTCCTTTGTGTAGAGGAGTAGCAACAAATTCAGGGGATTGTGGATGAGAGTAAGGTGACCCGTGAGAGCGAGGGGTCATTGATCCTTGACCTTGATACGACCCCGGTGACATTTGACTCTGGATGGGGGACATTTGACCTTGCATAGGGGATATCTGTGCCCGTCCTGGTGACCTAGGGGAAGGTACCTGATGATGTGGAGTGTACATGGGTTGACCTCCAGCTCCTCCTGGGGCCTGGGGAAACCTTGGCCCCATTCGACCTTGGTTGCTATGGAAACCGTAAGGACTCGTAGGCATTCGATGCATCTCCATATGAGGCCGTTGTGGGAATCCTGGTGGAACCTGCTGCCTCGGACTATGCTGTGCTCCCATCCACTGTTGCTGCCCTCCTTGTTGCCAGACCTGACCCATTCCTGGACGTGGGAAGCTGTTCTGGGGTGCAACATTATCACTGAATGGATTCACAGCGGCCATGTTATTCTGATTGTCAATGTGATGGAGTTGAGGGCTGTGATGAGGAGACATATTAAATGTTGGACCTCTCACACCAAGTCTCTTTGTAGCTGAAACCTTCGGTACTCCTGAAATACCAATAACACATAAACAGTCATTCCCAGCCTGCCTCAATGTACATAATAGTAGGAAAAATGTCATAAAATCAGTTTTTATTTGTTTGTTTCTACGATATTTAAAAAGAGAGTTTATTTGACATTTAAGTTAATCTTCCATAAGGCCCTCAAAGATGGTATTATTGCGTATCATTGCTATTTGAGAAAGAGCCAGTGATTCCCTTGCTATGGATGTGGCCATTACACTATACTATCTGTGAAAACTTATATTCTGTATTAAAACGCTTTTACTCTTCAGTTACAATAACAATCATCAACTATGACTTTGAATTCAAGAGCAAATCTTAACGAGGAACAACTAAACTGAGTAAACATATTCACTATAGTGACATACAAAATGTTCTTACCAGCTTCATCATTAGCTCCGTCATACTGAGGTATAATATCACTCATGTCACTATCACTGTCTTCTTCATTCTCATCTGCTGCAGTATTATGAGGGGAACCAGATGTAGTTTTGGATGGACCTGGTTCCTCAAGCTGGGAACCACTCCAAGTCTCATCTAAACCAGCCAAATCAAACGCTTGCTCCTCTTGCCTGTTAATAGACGTAAAGCAATTATGTTTTTGTTACCGTACTGTCACTTGAATGTCAACAACAACGTCATCGTCATCATCTGTCTGTCATTATTTTCCATTATTCACTACGATTTCTCTGTATATCATCAATATAATGGGGAGAACTAATTACTAAGATTTTGAACTTGTTCGACCCTTATTGTAATTTACGTTTGTTATAATATTACCCTTGTTTGTTTGTACATATGTAGTAATATTCTGCAATAAAAATATGTTGAAACGAAATTCATATAAAACATTTTCCTCACAATGTATGGTACAAACTTACTGCTGTTCCTCCCCGTCCCAGATTCGTTGTGACATCTCCACTGCCTCAACTTGCTCTGCCTCCTTCTCCTCCTGACTCAGTGGAAGAGATACCTGGGACAAGACACTATCCTTCTCTTCTAGCTTTTCTAGTTCTTGAGCCACCTCCGGGGTGTTAGATAGTACATTGTCTTCAGCTAGGGCTGCCAAGATATCCACCAATGGCTGATCCTCACTGCCCACTGGAAACAAGAATTGCCAATTAATGACCAGTTACAATTGTATAAGGAGTCCCTTTTGACGGTAGGATAGTTTTGACAATATTTAATTTAATTTACCAACAAGTAGTGAGCAACGAGGGTAGTTTCTTGCTAGAAGACATAGTATGCCAGAGTTGCCTTCTAAATTTATTTCTTTAGCATCTTATTAGATCAAAGTTTGTTGTTGTTGTTTGTTTGTTTTTTGAGAAGTTTACACCAATAAACAAGAACTTTCAAACAATAATATTATGGCAATCGTCATAATCGTCTGCTGTTAGTTGATAATAGAACCAGCCAGCATAAAGCCAGCAGTCAACTACCAGTCAACGTTTAAATTTGCCCTTTCGTTCCCAATTAATACATTTCCTTAACATATATTTTAAGGAATTAGCATACATATATTATGATAAATGCTTCTAATGAAGGAATCTGTGTTGAGTTTTGAAGAA
>ENA-OREC01001633-OREC01001633.1-marine-metagenome-genome-assembly--contig:-NODE-1633-length-11579-cov-13.290819_pt1 | contig 11579 bp, 2 predicted proteins | sample MGYA00248626_ERZ508543 | MGnify/ENA primary metagenome ERZ508543 (study PRJEB26211, sample SAMN05518279) | marine metagenome | isolation source: Puget Sound, Washington, USA | host: Bankia setacea... | reverse complement strand
GGGAGAGAGAGAGAGAGAGGCAGAGAGAGAGGGAGAGAGAGAGAGAGTGAGAGAGAGAGAGAGGGGGAGAGAGAGAGAGAGCAGTTGGTATCTCATGATGCGCATACTTCAATCTAAGATATACATAAATACCTCTAAAACAAACAGTCTATATATTTTCTGTTCAATACCTTATCACGTACAAGCAGCAGCATGTATACACGGTGTTTACTTAAATCATGTTGTTAGATTTTCGATTTGGATACTCACGATATTATGACGTGTCCCTATGCACACAATGTTCTACTTTATTCCATATTTGAACTAATGTCGATCATTTTTCAAAGTCGTTGTATATGTAGTTTGTGCATGATTGTGTATATCGGTAGCCAATATATTAACGTTACTAACCATCTGTTCTCTGGTACAGACTGGAACAATGTAGTAGCCATGCAAACACTTTGGGAATTATTTGTCAAAAGTATCATGAAAATCGGATCACAGTATTGAGGGCACATTTGTATACATATATAGCACTTTGATATGTACATAAATCGTATAAAAACGGTTCTGATGTCGTAAAAGATTCTTTACAGAGGCACTTTTGCAACGAATATAACCTCACCAGCCGCTTTTAAAACATATTGCTAACCATCATTTGAGCGCCGAATACCTTCTGTCAGTTTTAGTCAAAGATATAGACTTTAATTCAAGAGGGAACATACTTAGGATTATAGTTAAGCTGCCGTATGGCACTAAACTAATAACAATTGCAACAAAAAAACACACAAGAAATGTTTAAAAGTTAAGAAGAGTGACCCAATATCTGGAGTTTTGATCAAAACACGTTTAGCTACAGTATAACTCTATAGTAGTTGATATGAAAAGAAATCAGAAGTATCAAAGTTTCAATAAATACATGTATAACATATCTCATTGAAATTTAAAAGCATAATAAACTACCCAAAAGTTATAAAAAGCTTGACTTATAGTAAAAGGTGGATCAAAAGGAGTGAAAATGCTCTAGTAAAATAAATGTATGCTTGTATGATTTACAAGTTGGTTGAAAGTAGGCTTAAACAGGCACTATAAATGAGTATTTGGGTCTCGATACCAAATCAAGGGTCAATGAAGTATGAAATATACAGTTCCATAGAACATGGCAATGTGACTGAGCAGCAAATGCCAGGTATACATGTACAAAATCAGATAGGATATACAAGTACAGTCATGACATTGAATTCACATATTTGGTATACATTGTATATTTTCTGTAGTCTGTGTAGCATTGCATAATACAATTATGTGGCAGAATTTCTGAACCATCTCAAATATAAACTTTTGAACTGTTTGACATTTGATGCGTTTTGGATGTTAACATGGAGAGAATTCCAGACATAAGCCCCTGAAAATGTAAATGAATGGCGGAATAGTTCATGTCTTGGTGTGGGTGTGTACAAATGACATGTTGAGGAAGACCGAAGTAGCCGTGTATGGATTTCAGATGTAAAAGTAAAGATGCTGTAAGATAATCAGGAGCATCACAGTGTATAGTTTTGTACATTTGTAGAGCTTTTTGATAGTCTACTCTTTAAGGAAATGTCATCCACTGTAATGTATTAAACAAAAGAGCAGGAGTTAAAACATCTAAATCTAACATTAATCTAGCAGCTCTTTTTGAAATCTTACTAATCTGTCTTCAAGTGCTGTATTACAGTTTCTCCATGCAGATAATACAACAATAGTCAAAATGGGGTAACATGTATGCATTGTAAAATAGCTTGCGGTGTTCAACAAACAAAAATGACTTTACAAGGGATAAAAGATATAGATATATACAGATAAGTCCGTACAAGTTATTTCCCCAGGTTAAACTTGTATTTTATCTGTTGATATCAGTGATTATAGTTCTGTTCTTACTTATTTACGGTTATCTACTTCGATTTTATTACCAAAATAACGTTAACATCAACTGATGCATACATTTACACGAAAAAATACTCTTGTTTATGTTTGAAACTTAATGGAATGTTGCATATCGCACGCTATTACTAGGACACGATGAAAATAGACAAATCATGCATCGATGTTAAAGATTCCTATTTATAATGCTCTACTTGTATTAACATCTCATACAGAGTCAAACTATCGAAGGATAATTATTTGTGTTCATATATATAGACACAGTCATGAGCTTGCAAACACAAAATACAGCGTATGATTGCAGTATACAACGAACTCGACAATAGAAAATAAGACAAACATTAATTAGGAGCACCTGTTTCAGAATTAGGGGACAGCTGGTTGGTTCTCATGCATTAGTCTTCTATTATACATTGATTCAGGTCACTAAGAGATAATTAATGGGAAACCAGGTTACAAGGATGACGAAATAAAACATCGTATCCCATTCTTATCTATATGGCAGTTACGACAGTTTCGTTCTGTGATATCAAAATGCTTAAATGCTTATTATAACAAGAGATTGTAGTGAAAACAACGTACTTGTCACTTATCAATATGGCAGATACAACCGTTTCGTTCTGAGATATCAAAATGTTTTAGGCGAACAACAATCAGGGAACGCCGGTGAATTTAAACATAAAGCAATAACACATGTACTTATTTACCTACACAGAATTCTAAAATAATCAGGAAAGTTGGTAAATTCACGGCTTCGAAAACACCATAATTGCGGAAAGATCGTATGTGTGTATATTTGACATATAATGGTGCGCTTTGGAACTAGTACGTTTATCGTTAGAGAGAACCATAACTTCTAGGTACAATGTCCGAATAATTGTCTTTAATTCAATTTAACACATTTTATAGCAATTCCAAATATTTAAATGATATGATGGTAAAGATTCTTACTCAATGAAGCAACAGGAACCTTGGATGAGTTCGAGCCCCAGGGTCCCGTTATTTCCTTTAGCAAGAAACTTTACCATCATTGCTTAGTACTGGTTGGTTCCAGGAACGGATTCGAGTGTGATTTACGTAAGCAAAAAGTGCTTGATTCACAATCGAACTAAAGCAAATTAGTATCAACTAACTATATATAAATGTACAGTCCAAGATGTACAAGTACACGGAAGCGTTTGTCAAGTTGTATGAAATATGTATTACTAGATCAGTTCCCTATCGTGTATAGTAAATCGAGAGCACGCTGTTATTGAATAGATTCCTTATACGCTCTATATGTGTTGGTATATCTAACGCATATGGACTCACGCCAAGGCCATCACAAGAGTACGAACAATCAAATTTAAAGGCAGACACATTTTTTTATAAACAAGTTGGACGTAAATATATATCAAATTATTATTATTCCTCCCAAAAAAGAAAACAAAATATCATTGCATGTTTTTTTTATATGATCGAACATGTGATTTACCACTAAGAATAAGTTCACAATAGTTAAACATGTACAGCAAAGCTCCGCTATCAAGACCACTCGATAATAAGACCAGTCTACGTTAAAGACCACCTTTTTTCGGTCCCAAACAGCGTATTACAAATTATGTTGGTCTTGTTATAAAGACAGACTCTCAATTAGAACTACAATTTGTTTGGTCGGAGAGTGGTCTAAGTAGCGGAACTAAATAATGAGAGAAAAAGATGAGAAAAACAGTGTGTCCGTGTGATACTGTATTGTCCCATGCTATAATGGTGCATACTTACATAGGTGGCTGGTGACGGTATACTGTACGCATGGTAACCCAGAATCCGGTGGCTGAACAAAATAGATAGAACGTGGGTTATTAGAGGGTTTGTGAGGGTAGAATTTTATAATAAGAGCGATACTAGGTATCTGCTAAATACCGCAAGTCAGTTTTGTCTAAACAGTTGAGATGTGTGTTGCTTCATTAACTAGTATACGTGTATTGAGGCTGATGCTGTACATGTACATACACACATTTAAATTCCTAGTTCTATAATTGCGTGTAAGTGAGTTATTAACATGCTATAGCCATGTATGCTGTACCTTTGGACTAAAGAACGTTTCCAACCATACTAAATACAAATCTACTAAACATCGACACATATCGACTTACAAGGATATTTAGAAGTAAAGCGACGACATGTAAGATGTCTTCCAATGTTAAACATGCAATATGGGTTTTCAAGTAGGGTTGCTAAACGAAATCAACGTGTGTAACCGGTTTATGATTTCCTTTCTTTAATAGTTCAACATGTACACAGTGAAGTCTCCAATTTCTCATTTGATATCGAGTTGAACTCTGCCATTCAAATGAACGAAAATTAAATAAGGATACATATCTGAAGTAAATGAGTTCTTTCTGTGGTGGTGACGTTTGTTATCGTACAAAAGTAAACGACGAAAGTAATCTAGCCGGACAGTGGTTTGCGAATCATCTCAGATATTTGGGTAAATTTGTTTATTTCTAAAGTCACCCAAACATTATCACCACTTAAGCTACGGTACTACCTAACATTAATATGAAATACCACTGGATAACGCGAAATGCATTTATAACACAACGTTCTCGTGCAGCTAAGTTCCAAATGTACAGATAATCAGTTGTTTTTGCTTTGGCGCCGTGTATTTGGAGATGTTGTGTTAACGCCTTTTTTTATTTGTTTACACACTTTCAGTCATTAGTTTGGGTAATAAATGCACCTAACTTATGTCTAATTAAGTACGTAACACATACATACGAGGCCAACTTATTAAAGACGTGTTTTCCCTAAATATACGTCAGCCTTTGAAATACAAAATGTTAAAATCGTAACAAATAAATTAAACGCAAATACAATGTAACGGAGGGTTTGCTTCTTTTGTAGGAAAACTAAGAGGTTGGGAAAGTGGGAACATACCAATAGAAGAACTTACATTTAAAGCTATTAATAAAACAAAGAGATAATATACTTACCGATATATTGCAAGGCCCCGTTGTATATTCCTTCCCCAAGTTTGACACATCATTGCCCTTGGCGACTGATGCTAGTGTTGTTATTAAAACAATTTGCAGGTAAATAAATGTCACCGTTGTCATACTTACACTAAAGAACATTGTGTTGGCTTTCGAATGTATAAATGTACACAACAGAGAACATCAGGTTCAATTGGACAACAATTATGAAGTCTCACCACACTAATATAGTAGTCTAATCATATTAACACTGCACGATGTCCAAGAAACATCTATTCCTTTAATCTGTTATATGAGCATAGTTACGTCCATTGCTGCATTCTTATTTCATTGTGTTCACTAGTAAATCGCTCACTATCCACAGCGAATCACAGGTATCACCCAGCGTCTATCTTCTAGTCATTAATCCTAAGTTATACAATCAATTTCATATCTAAACAGTGTGTCCACTTGATGAAATATATCTTCAGAATGACACCATGACGTCACAACTCATTGGCAAACTTTCTCCTTCTGGCGTTTCAACAAAACCACCGAAGTACTGTATATTAAGCCAGTGGTTGAGGCGAACTGATAGCAGCTGGTCGCAAGCCGCTATGAAATTTTTAAACACATTAGGGCCGTAATTCTGCATATAGAAACCAACCAATTTGAACTGATAAGACACTTCGATGTTATACTCCCTCTACATATGCTCTTAATCATAGCAACTACGGTGACCAAACTTCATAGGGCGTCATTTGCGTACATGTACTTGTTTAGGAATTGTTTCTTATCGAAAAAATAAACAGGCGCCACAAAGTTTTAAAACTTTCGTTTTTTATGGTTGTGTACAAAACTGCGGTGACTTTCTATTAACTAAATTGGCAGTTAGTAGAGTCTTACGGCCACCCTTAATTCTTGCGTCGTTATATCGAATATTAATCAATATTTCTAAAGGTGTGTGCATAGGTCAACACGCGTCATTGGAAAATAAAAGAGAGAAAAATAGACAAAACGATTGATATACATAAGTAACTATGTAATGACTGTTTATCTATCGAAAACTTCCAAGCTTTCTATATGTATTTGATGTGATGTGAATAGTGTTAGCAGTTAATGAACACTGGGAGAGCTTAATGAACGAAGACCGTTGGACTCTGCAACTGTCAAAGCTTGGTATGCCTAGTAAAAGAATATGTTATTCTAGATGAGTTCAAAGTATATGAATGTTGCTCTATTGAGCGTGTCTTAACCTTAGTATTGCTTTAAAATAACTGTACCCACAAGTTTTCTTTTCATTATGTGGACACCTATTTTATGGGAAATTGTGTTACAGTTCAACTGTTGGCACGTGTGGAAAGGGTGACATCGTAACTGTTGCTCAAGAATACTCGAGACTGAGGTCGAGTGTGTTGACAGTTCAGAACGACATCGCCGGTGTAACATAATTGTTTGACCCCGATGGATATTGACCATAGGGGTCATTCGTCAACATTACATTTCGATAAAAATAACTTGTTGAGACCTGATCAGACGTTAAATGTTGATCAACAATGGCGAAAATATATGTTGAAATGTTGGCAGAGTCAATTCTCAACGTTGAAAATTGACCAAAGTGTCAACATTCAATGTAATACCGGCACTGAGCCAAGGCGCGTCAGACTCGTTTGATCGGTCAGTCGTGTGTTCGAGATCCATCAAGGCTCACGCTGTTTCGTTGAGCAAGAAACTATATCCTTATTGGTTAGTGCTGGTTTGTTCCAGGAACGGATTCGAGCGTAATTAACATAAGCAAATTGCTGATTTCGCAATCTAAATGAAATAATTAGTTTAAACTAATATTAAACAGACTGTGTTGACAAGGGGGACAACCCAAACATTCGTTACACGCAAATTTAACATTTTGTTTGAGTTTCTTCCCTTTGGTCATTGTCATAGTCTGCTATTAAATATTAGTGTTGGGGACTAGATATCACGTGACTTAAGACACGTTATAAATGGATGGTATATATACAATGTAACCTGTATGTACGTATGTTTGTTTAAGCAGTGGTACCCGTGGCCTGTCTCGTCATGTTATGCTATGCCAGTTTTGTTAATGTACACAACTCTTTCGAAACATAAACTCGTCAACACTAAATTGCAACAAGACTTGGCGTTGGTTTCATATAGACATTCTCTTCCTCTGAAGCTCCTTCTCAGTATTGTTTCTGTTTCCATTGCAACCATGTTTTGTTATAGGAAATAATAAATCACGTATTGAATTATCTCCATATTGCCTGAACAAAATTACTATGGAATTGTATGGATCACTATTTCGGACATCTAGCTTCAAGTCATCATCATACAGTGCATGATCCAGACTGGCAGACAGATCAACACGGCTGAACTCGTAATTTTATGAGCTTTTTTTAATTGTAAAGTGTGTTTTATAGCTTATATAAAAATATATATACCTACACAAAAATCGTTAACCCAATGACATTATGAGCTTATCAAAATGTTCCATGCACATGGCTAGTCAATAAATGTATGTATATATATGTTGGCTCCTCTGTACCGGTACTGCATTTTGTGAGCTATTTTCTGCATAGTGTAAGCTTTATAAACCAGAATATCCCTAACCCTCATTATGAGCTTAACACCAGTGTTCATGCACCATAAATGAATAAAGTAAATAAAGTTATAAATGCTTGTTAAGCTCATAATAGGGGTTATGGTTAATGTTATTGTGGATTTATTTAGTTCACAACATGCAGAAAATAGGTCACACTATGCAGTATTGGTACAGACAGACAGATGGACCAGAGGGCAAATCTAGACTCTTCCAGTTAAAGCTGATTGGCTACACATTAAGACTAAGAAAGGAAACAACACACATCTGTATAACAAGATCTTTATTAATGAGAATTGATTTATCTATTTGGCAACATGTATTATAACTGCTAGTACAAAACGTTACATACTGTCATCTAGTTCTACAGATAAAATATGGCATCAGAATATTTGAAAACAATAGGTAGATAATGAAATGAATATTAGTCTATCAAAAGCTTAACATAATATGTATTAAATATAATTTATGTTTGTAATGTATGTTAAGAAGTGTTTAATTGTATTCATTATTATAATCAGTAGGAAATGTTAAGAGCTACATGTTGCCATCTGGAGAAATATTCATATGCATTTATTGATTTCAAGTAAGAATTCATTAGTACAAGTTAAATATTTTTTTCAACGAATATGTTTCATACAAACAGATTGTTTACTTTAGCTCGTTATAATTGTTAGACAAGGAGTTAGTGAATAAATAAAACATGTAAGGCACAAACAAGCTCTGACATTTACGTATTTTAATTATGTTTTGATTCATATTGTTTTGTGTTTTTTTCTCCATTTTTTTCTATAAAACTAATTTATTTGATCATTGTCCCAGCAAAACCTTCAATTCTATGAAACTGCACTCACACAGCAAACTTGAACACATGGACACAATTTCTGAAATGACTTAATATTATGCCTCTGGAATAAAATCTCATTTGTTCCTTGTCAAAAAAAGAAGAAATTTCAAGCTGCCAAGAAAACCAGATCTCTTAACTTCACTGTAAATGATTGCTTGGTTCCTTTTAGACCTACAGTTAACAAAAACACATACTACTTTGAAAACAAGTCAAATAAGTTCATTTATCACGCATAATTTTTTCTTATTTTTGGGGTGGAATGAAATGTTCCATCACTTCAAAGTCAAAGCATAAACATCATTACTTGTGCTATAGTTTACATGTAAGCACACAAAAAGCTCCAACATAAAAGCACATTACATCTTTATAAACATTTTTAGATAATGAGGTTAACTTCCATACAGGAACATTGAAAACTTCAGTTTAACTTTGCAATCCATAGAAATCCATAATACAAAAGCGTATTTCAACTTTTTGTTAAAACGTTTCATAAGCAACAATACATGTATTAAAAGCTTTTGTATTACAATATTTTTAGTTAAAAGATATATATGCAATGCAGTTTCAAAAATACTTATATCAACTTAACATCTGTTAAAACTGTATAATGCTGTTAAAAGTATATATCTATAAAATGGAGCACGAATATTATGATCTAAATAAAAATATGTCTGTAAAGATACACAACACACAAGCTTCAAACATATCTGTATTAACACAGTTGATCATGTCCTTTGTTTAACTTTGTTCCCTTTTTAGATGTTTAATGATTTTACTCATCGCGGTCCGACTCCTCTACTCTTTGACCAGCTGTCCATTTGGGCCATAGCGACCTGAAATAAAGTAACAAATATTGATGAATGGTTAAAACATTGGAATTAGTTTGATTCTATTATAAAGGGTGTCAATTTTCAGGGGAAACCTATTTTTCCATTTTGAATATATACTGCTAAAAAGACCACCCTCAATAACAGCAAAATTAACCTTAATCAATAGCATGTAGATCCTCATAATATCAAGATACAATTACATTGAAATGAGTTGTTTTGTACCGAGAATAGGTCAACAATGACGAAAGACTGCCAACTTTTACTGGTTGGATATTTTTTACCTATTGTGCAATTTCTGACTGGATCAACTCATTATTTTACCAGTCTTGGCCTAAGGTCTTTTGCATAGACTGATAGGTAGACCTAACAACAGACAGGTCTAAATATTGTGTTGTCTTAATTGTTGAACTTTATGTATCAAAAATAGTCCTAGTTTACCACAGTGAGCAGATCCCTGTTTCTTTGTTTGGGCTATTTGGTTGCCGTTGAGGTCGACACACCAGCAGTAGCCAGAATCACTGTGACATTGTTCTCTCTGATAGTAACCTTCCTTGTCACATCGTGGAGTCCAACCACCTGAAAGAAAATAAGTGTTGTTATTTTTTTCTTTCTATCGTTTTTCACGCTATTTAACAGGGGAGCTAATATTGGGCAAAAATTTTAATCTACCCGTTAAGCCCTTCAATTTCTTTTAGCTCAATTGTGAAATCACTCTCTAATTTGCTTCCTGGAACCAACCAGTACTGAGAAATGAGGGTAACATTCTTGCTCAAGGAAACAACAGGAGCCTTGGATGGGGTTCAAATTCAGGACTTACAGTTTATCCCACACTGCCTCACAAAATTATTGACAGTTGCATTTAAAAGTAACAATACTTATGTGAGGTCATCAATTTTTTCAGGGGCATTCATTTATTTGGATTTCTCAGACTAGCAAAACCACAAAATTCAAATGTTAACCAGTATTAGTTTCAGGCAATGTGAATGCGTAGAATATTTTGTAGCCAACAAATTTAAGTGCCTGCAAAAAACATATTTTCAAAGGAAACCCACAAAATGTTATAACCTTAAAAATAAATACTTCCACAGTAACTTAATCACAAATTTTAATATAAGCGGATACAAGTTTTGAGAAACATATTTGGATTAAAATGACAACTAAGTGTAAGATTACATTTTTATCAGGTGACTTTTACGCCCACAGAATAGCTACTGGACGCTTTTTCCAAGGGTTTCTCGTTTGTTGCATCTTGGGTTATATTAAATGTATGTACGGTTATATAAATTTAATAATAATAGTAAACTGTAATACATTTAAAACAAGGTAAGTTTTGTGATCAAACGAGGTTATACAGTAACTAAGGTGTATACTTACTTTTGTCACTGATTCTCTTCTTCTCTGCACAAGGTGGAACTAAAACAAACAAGACAATCACTTATAAACCATTTCAATCATACAACCACCTTAATATCATGAGCACTTTTAATAGTTAAAGTACCCTCGAATCTAATGTTTATTTCATAGATAAATTCTGTTCGTACACAATGAACAAATGATAGTAGGCAAAGAAGAGAGTTGGGGTCAATTGGCTAAGTTGTTTGGGCAATGGACTTGTAATAGGTGGGTTTTTTCTGTAACTTACTAAGGTATGACTCCAGTTCCCATTTATTCCTTCAGCAAGGCACTCAATTACTCAGTACATTAATGGCGGTTGGTTTTTGGTTCCTGGTGTATTAGATTCAAACTTAGGTTAATGGTCAGATTTGTCTTTGTCACAAGTAAACTATAATATAGGATATCAGTACATATATAATAAAAAACAAAACTTCAAGAATAGAATTGTCTTTCAACACATCACATGAGCATATACTTACTTGTGTTTGCCATACAGCAGCACCATTCACCATGTGACAGGGAACCATCTCCATCAGTATCACATGACTTAATGAAAGGTTTCAGGCATGGTTCCCGTTTCAGTTGTTCCATGTCAGACAACTCTTCATGGCTGAGAGCAGAGTCACCGTTGATGTCCTTCTTACGGAACTCCCACATCGCAGACTTGACACACTTGCATTCATGGTCTGGAAAGGAAGGTAAATAATTATATATGTTTTGTAATTATGATATTGACATTTGAACTAGCGACCCCATCTTTATGTCTCTAACTCACTAAATGTACATGTTCTTAGGTCTCACATCTCAATTTAAAAATGCATGAGTAATAAATTACTCCTTAGTCCTAATGACCTGCTCATTTTAGATGTTTTATTAATGGGTCCAATTGGTAGTGTATAAGTGTTTATTAAACTACCTTTATTTTTACAATTCCTCAAACGAGATATAACTGTCTTGAATGCTGACATGAATTTCCATATTTTCAAATAAGTGTGATGTTGCAACATTTTATCTTCACATACTCAATCTATTCG
>ENA-OREC01001632-OREC01001632.1-marine-metagenome-genome-assembly--contig:-NODE-1632-length-11581-cov-11.144037_pt1 | contig 11581 bp, 5 predicted proteins | sample MGYA00248626_ERZ508543 | MGnify/ENA primary metagenome ERZ508543 (study PRJEB26211, sample SAMN05518279) | marine metagenome | isolation source: Puget Sound, Washington, USA | host: Bankia setacea... | reverse complement strand
CGAAAACTTCCATCGAGGATAAAAGCGAAAACTTCCATCGAGGATAAAAGCGAAAACTTCCATCGAGGATAAAAGCTATTGACACGTATATGGATAGGAGAGATTTCGAAGAAGATGTCTGAGAAAATTGACATAGTTTGAAGATTGAATATCCATAAAAGACGATAATAGCATTGAGTTAAAATGTAGGACAGTTTTAACCGCTACACTGGAGATTGTATGGGAGAAAATCAAATCACCGTTCTTTTATAACTATACAATGTACTCTCTTTTAATTTGAAACTTAACCTCAACTGCCAGCCTATGTATAGTTGCGGCTACTCCCTCAATAAATTATGTTGTAAAATTCTAGCAAACCTGATTTATATTGTGATATAAACTACTTTAGGGAAATATGTTTGTTTTCCTGTTTATACAAGGTCCGATGTAAGGCAAATATTCCATTGACTGGTATCCTAGGATTAATTGTTATCACGAGCTCTCTAGCTTAAAGGGCAACGACATTGGATCAAACACATCGCCTTAATGTGTGCTTTGTCATGCATGTTTTTCTTCATTTTGCAATTGATGTCCAGTGCTGTCGGACTAAAGGTTGTCCATTTGTGCCTGTGTTATGTTTTAACAAATTAATAATTGATTGACAAGTACAAGTATCTACGACGTAAATACAGATGGAGGAGGAAATATTGACCAATAGTGTATTATATTTACCTCATTGTAGGCTGAGTTTCCGTTTCACAATCGAATGTGTCTGAACATTACACATTAGAATAATACAATCACTAAAGACCTTCTAGCAGAGTGTTATCGATTTAGACTCGATCCAATTGTAGTTTAGTAAGATTGAGAAAAACAATCAACAGATGCATGCCATGTGGTGAATATGGGCTCTTTTCTAGAAAATTCGAAACTATAAAATATCAGTACTATTGTGTAATCTAGTGCTATATGTGGAATTGTGTGCGGGGTTTTGTTACCTTTAGTAATTATGAGCATGTGTGTGTTAACGCAAAACATAAATCATAACTTGATAAAACATGAAACTATATGCGACACGCAAGCTCATGATGGCTGTACAATTTTATCTGAGAACCCCTTATTTTCATGGTAAAGTCATAAACCAGACAAGTAATCCCGGTCGAACGAACGCACGCACATACACTACAATGCCACGTTAACAGCTATGCCGAGATTCCATATGCAGACTCGACTATAAATTACTTCCAATTTCCCTAAGCATCGTCCATACGTTCAGAACCACTAAAGCCAAAACTCTACATCCGTGGCTAACACGTGTTCCCCTGCCAAATCCCGAAAGAGTCAATGTGTCATAAATCTAGGAATATATATTGGAAAGTGACATATTGACTTGATCTGGCGTCCCCTTGTGATTCTCATTCAGGCGTGTTTTCGACCTTGGAGTAGAGATGAAATGTGACTTCTCTAATTTGTAAAGTTGGATATTTTCTTGGTCCGTCGAGTTGAGAATAGAAGAGTCAGTGAGTTTGTGGAAAGTGGTGTTACGGTGCGACACAGGCTATATTAGAATGGGACTTTAGCATACGCGTATCTGGTTAAAACAGTAAATCAAGTTTAAAAAGGGGGGCACATTTAAAGGTGGTCTGTAGCAGTTTACGAAGATTTAAAGACGTTCATATACAGTTTGTACTTCCTGAGAACTATGTGAATATGCAGAGAGAAACCAATCCCCAAAACACCCAATGGAAACCAAAGGACACTGTATGTATGGTCGTGTATGTTACTATAAACATACAGTACAATATAATTAGTAAATCACGTAATTAAAGAGATCCTTCGGGCGTGAAAATAGTCTCCACCATGAAACGGGCACTTACTAAACGGCCGAAAGAAATATTAAGTCGTGTCTGAAACCCGCTTTAAGTATAACATACTCTTATTATGTAATAATGTAACAATGTGTAAGGGAAATTCGTTCCACAGTATACTACCATACATTTAATATGAATAAAAGTATGTAAATAACATTAGTAAAGGTGACACCACCAACTGAAGAAAGAGCAAAGAAGAGGTTTGAAAACAACATGCGCTATAGTAATGACCAATGTTGTTTTTATTTTCTCGTCGAAAGTAATCTAAATGTAAAACCACGTACACATTTTAGTAAAACAGCGTCTTAAGTTGGGCATATTATAATACTCCCACGTGTTAATGTCATAAGCCCCTTGCATACCTACCAATCACGTTATGTATTAATAATTATGGAGCTCCCTTTTTCATGAATGTATTATGTAACACTATGCGAAAGTTCAGTCTGTTTTTTCTATTTTCTCTCTCTCTTTTATATTCATTAAGAAGTAATCAGTAAATGTGTAAATGAGTATAGCACACCAGACCCCAGGCGCCTATTCTCAGATAATGGTTTGTAGAGTTGCCCATAACAAGTTTTGACGTTACCCATTCTTAGTAGTAATTCAAATCACCTTCAGTCATAAAAGCCAGTGACAATATTATATCAACTGTCTGATTGGACCGTAATGGACATCGTATTGAGCGATTGTGTACTACCATATCAGAAAAAAGTGTAAAAAGTGTAGGAAAAAAGTACTGGCTGTATAATGCATCGGCGAGTCACCTTTAGTGGGTTCAAGCCTTGACAGAGGAGCCTATTCTGACTAGACTCGTACACAAGATAATTAATGAGTTCTTTCCAGAAACAATGACGCTCATATACTAAGGTTCATAAAAAAGTAACATTCTTGCAATTTAGACATTTCTAATTGTTATAATTTATGATTATATTTGTATATTTTCAGAAAGGACACCACAATGACCATGGCAGCAATTCAGAAGATGCTCGGTGTTATGATGGCTATTCTGTCGCTAACCAGTGGTTTCCGCATCCGTCGCTCTGGTGTGGCCGGATATGATGACCCATACGGCCTGACAAACGCCTTCGGGGACATGAACCGCAATCGTAGAGGTGATTTCAGAGCGTTATTGCGGAAAGGTGTTATAGGAGATGACAGTCCTTACTTTGACCCTAATACCATTCCTTTGAGTTATATCGACAAGCTACCATATCTTGAAGAAGATAATGATGAATCATATGGATTTATCCCAGAGGAATTTACATATGATAAATCTTACAAAAACTATGGACCTGTTGATGAATACCCTTTCCAAAGTCCAGTTCTAGATGACCGGATGTTTGGCCCACAAAAAAGAACCCCACATTCGTCGAATAGAGTTGTACCTACTATGGAAGAATTGAGAACCATTTTCGGTGAGGCAGATGTTCCAATGAAGCGATTAGCTCCTGTAAAACGACAAGAACCAAAACAGATTGTACAAGTGGCCGATAAGGAATCTAGAGCAGAGGCTGTCAGAAAACTTCTAAATGCCGCTGAACAGTTATCAGAAAACGAAAATGATTCTGAAGCAGGTGAAACTGTGGTAGAAAGCTCTGAAGACAATGGCGGCAACGAACTTTTGGACATTTTCTCAGATGCTAACAAAGGTGATAATGTTGAAACAGACAGGGAAGCTAAAATAGGAACAGATGATAATGGTGATATATTCGCAGAGAAAAACGAGTTAACAGAAGAGAATCCAGCTCAAAGTAAATCGAAACGTGCTTCAAATGGTGTAACATCAGACTATGTATTAACATTGCTGAAACAAATAGCAGAATTAAAGAAGAAAGTTTCAAAATTAGAGATTGTGCAAGTGCTAGAAGGTAAGGAGAACGATTATCTGGCGAATGCGCTGAAATTTGCGACCTTAGATCAGATACAAGATGAAGATGCATTTGTAGCCAAGGAATATTCGGATATCACTAAAGCCACGGAAGCGGAAGCGATAATACAACGTCTTACTGAAGGTAGGTGAACACATTTAGAAAGGGTCAATCACAAAGTTTACAACCTATGGTATGACAAACATTACTTCTGAACTTAGCACGAGTAAGCTTTGTATTATCTTGTCATCTTTTATCTCAGAAGGTTCACAAAAACAATCAAACTTGTGCTAATGGTCACCCGCGAGTAGCGGTCTCCTGTCCATTACGGCCAATTTTAATTCGTCCCGTGAAAATCCCCACATAGTCTAACTGGGAATAATGGTCACCTTTCAACCGCGGTCAGTGACAGGTCTAAAGAGTACCCTCAATCGCAAAATTAGGGCCTTAATAACGGCCATGTACCAGATAATCCAGGAAGTATCACATGAGAGTGTTATCTTTATGACTGCCGCAAAGTCGTCGACACAAATGAATACTATGCATAATGTTTATTTACGTCGTTCAGTAAATGCTGAAACAGGATAAAGAGCGAGGTTATCATAGCTGTATACCTTAAACGTTTCAGTCACTACACGTTGTATACGAACTATATTATATACCTGTATGAATGTAGTGACGGCTGTTATAATATTCTTAAATATAGTTGCATTATCATTGTAACTTTGTGAGTGCATCAATGTGTATGACTATGTTTTCTATTAATGTCTAGATGACGTAGAAGACGAAGAGGGTGACAATATAATAATGGATGGACTCGACGAAGATATGCCATTACTTGATGAAGGTAAGCCGCAGTAATAGTAGTACAAACAAAACTTCTAAATCTCTCCCGTGATTGTCTTCTTTTCACAAAAAACGAACGAACCGGGTTTTAGTCAACGATAAAATATGGTTGCACTACTTTTGCCTAGCGCACTCGTGATTTAATTTATACGCATCCGAACTCGTACCCATATGTTATTACCACCATAAAACACGGGTGCAGATGTTATATTTCTTAATTAACGTACAGTTGTCGCATGATTTAACAGGTGACACAAGGTAACGATAAGCAGCATGTACATTTGTCTGAAGGATTAGAACGAGTGGGTTACGTTTTAGACAACACTCTGGATAAAATAACACTGGGTATAACACCAAAAATATGAGAGTCGAAGGTAAAACACCAGAAATATGAAAGGCTAAGGTAAAACACCAGAAATATGAGAGTCGAAGGTAAAGCACCAGAAATATGAGAGTCGAAGGTAAAACACCAGAAATATGAGAGTCTAAGGTAAAGCACCAGAAATATGAGAGTCGAAGGTAAAACACTAGACATATGAGAATCTCTCAGAGGAGGTTCAATATAAATCAACGTTGGCCATTTAATCGTATTACATTTATATCAATTAATGTCCTAACCGGTTAGGTTCTTAAGTATTGTCTCTATATTAGCTGGATTGTTATAAACATGAATTCCAGATCACAATCAGATACTGAGTTTACAGCAGGTTGTGGTGGTACATTTATGGTGCTCGTATGTAGAGTGCTCATCTAGTACGTCAACTGACGCGACATGTTGTTTGTTTATTGTATCATGGATACTGTATAGTTTGATTAGGCAGTAGAGCATTGTTCTAATTAAACCATTATAGATGGCAGATTACGATCAGATCATAAATTGTAAAACATGGGATGAAATGAATATAAACATTATTAACATGCTGGTAATATATATATATATGGTGTGATCAACACTGTCAGAACATAGACGTATCCTCCTAGACCGCGTCATAATTGAGAACAAGAATTCGATACCAGACAAACTGGGGCCTGCTTATATATTGAATTTCATTTAAAGGTTAACTTAACTAAGGTACGGGGATACATTACTCGCGTCAAAGGGTGAACAATTAAAGTGTAGTCTATTTCAAGCACGCTTCACGTAAACAATCATCGATCCTTCTTCTTTTATTTAAACATTTTTGTTTTTCGAAATATGACGTCATTTAGCAACATACGACGTTGCTTGGTAACCACTGCTCATAAACCTTGTTTTGCGTAATACCGTCATTCATTTAGTTGTTCGTCGCGTATTTTCTATGTTTTGGGTATTGATGTACTCAGCAGAATGAGTTCATTTGAAAACATACGACGCTGCTTGGCAACAACTGTCAGTAAACCTTGTTTTGCGTCATACGTAATTCATTTGGTTGTTTGGGCGCATTTTCTATGTTTTTAGTACTGATGTACTCAGTATAATGAGCTCTAGATAGTCTGCTATGTATACATATTTTATATTTTCTCTGACAAATACTTGCAACGAACGTTTAATGGATTTGCGACGACCATTCTCGACGTCAACGATGACGCTTCCGATCGATATAACTTTTTTAAGAGTCTGTGACCCCCTTTTTATTACTGAATTGCATTCTTTACTAAATTTACAATCAAATAATCAAATAAATTAAACGGTAAGGCCGGAGAGGTTTTTCCGCTATTTAAAAGATAAGCGTTTTGTGACGTTTGCCTTAGGTTTACATTTGCAAGACGCAGACGTCTGACGGCGTTTAAACGTCACTAAAAATATATATGTATCGCTTTACTTTAAAATAGCGGAAAAAACTCTCCGGTCTAACCCTTTTTTAGTTATCATTGTTTTGGAAGTTAATTACAGAATACATTTCGGGAATAAAAAAGGGGCCACCGACAATTAAAAAACAGTTGTAACGTTTTAAAGTGTCGTCGCAGACGTCAGAAAACGGTCGCCGCAAATCGAGTTAACGTTTAAAACAAGAATGTGTCTGAGAAAATATAAAACGTATTTACATAGCAGGCTGGAGATTATTCTGATGACTGCTCTGATACCAAAAACAAAGAAAATACGCCAACAACAATCTAATGTATCGCTGTTTGACGCCAAACATAGTACTGGAGAAGTGGTTGCCAAGCAACGTCTTTGCTGCCAAATTACGTCATAATTTGAAATACAAAATAGTTAAAGACAAAGAAATATCAATGAAGTTTCGTTGAAAAGGGGATACTTTAGATAGATGTTCACCCCTTGATGCAAGGAACGAGCTACATGTATGCTAAGCAATAAACGCATTAGATCGATATATATATATATTTATGTGATTTGTTCGTCAGCAAGAAATGGTACAACTTTCACTTGTATGAAAACAAAAGTAAGAAACAAACACTTGTGTTAAGATTGATAATGGGTATTTATTGCAAAATACCCTAACACGAAAACGTAATAGATTTTCTTATCTGGGCATACTAAAAAACGCCACTAAGAAACGCCGCCCAGATGAAAGTTACATATATATATACATATATACCATGAATATACATTTATATCAATAACAAAAACATAGAAAATACGCCCCGAACAACTAAAGGAATGACGTATTACGCAAAACAAGGTGTACAGGCAGTGGTTGCCAAGCGGTGTGGTATGTTTCTGACTGACGTCATATTTCGAAAAACAAAAAAATGTTTAAATAAAAGAAGAAGGATCGATGATTGTTTACGTGAAGTCTTGTTGAAATAGAGTATACCAAAACCCAATTTTATAAATATATGGACAGTTTACAATTAGGGTCAATTACACGTGTATTGAAGGTCTAAAATTGTTTGCTGAATCTGAAACTGTTTTGCAGATGAAGATATGGTGAAGAGGGCCGACATGATGGAACAGGGGACAGGTACTGGAGGCGAGTGGTTGGAGAGACCTGTACACGAGAATGTAGGAACTGGGGCAATGTTGGAAGGTATGTACAAGTCGAGCGCTTTGTTGTTATAAGTGTAACTTTGATTCATCTGGTTGTTTTTCGTTGTTGCATTATGAACGAGTATATATGAGTGCACATTTGATCAGTAAATGGCGTCAAACAGACGAGCACAGCAATCATCCATAGAACTAAGAATTTTCATTTTAATCCATATCGATATACTCGAAAGTAACAGCATGCTTTCATTGATTTTTTAATTTTCAATTATAACGGAATATATAAGAAAAACGGAAATACGGTATACACACAGACCTTCCTTTTAAGCTCGTCTGCATAGTCATTGAATATCTATTGACTAAATAAATAAATCTTCTTGGACCAATGTTCATGTGTGTCAAACTTAAGCCCCCTCCCCCCACCCCCTGCATTGCATCTGCTTCAGTTATATGCATTGTCGTCTATCCACTCATATTTAAAGAGAAAACAGTGGTTGTTATTTCACCGTTACACCTAATATACTTTGCACTTGTAATAATAGATAAGTTTAAGAATAAGTATACCATTAAATACGGGTTTCAGAAGTTATCGATGACGAATCGGAAGAGCCAGAGATGCCAGTTGAAATGCCATTTATGGAAGACACTAATCTAGACGACGCAGATAATGTTTTTGATGAGGAAACTGAGAATGAAGAAGGTATGCGTTGGTTATAAGACACTTAGTACACCAATATAAATCACTGTATGATTAACAAAACAATGTTAAAACTAAATATATACAAACACAGAAAAAAACACGCAGATGTATTCAATATTTTCTAACAACTATTTGGAATGACCATGGGTAGGGCATCGTGTGTACATATTGTGGTTATATTTTGACCAAAAAGATGTAAACACTAAATATATAAACGCAGCAAAAACAAATAGGTATTCAATGTTGTATTTATCGAGTGTGTATGCCATTGGGTAAGGCTTCGTATTCACATATTTATTATATTTTTTCTCCACAGCTGAAGACAAGAACTTTCTGGCTTTGGCTGGACTTCTAAGTAACCTATCACCATCGACCGTGGAGAGCATTATTTCCGATTTACAAACCAGCGCAATAGAGGAGGAGGTGATGGAGAATGAAGGTAATAACATGGGCACTATGTTGTGAAGGATGGTAACGATTGTGTCCTTCATCTTGTATACCAGTATACAAAACAAGTGAAGTTTACGCGATAATGTGATAATGTAAATAGATCGGTAATTGTGCAATTAGATATATGAGAGACTATCGGGGTCGTAATTACCCATAACAGCTGTCGAACTCATACTAACCAATATGTAAGCTCTTCGATAGCCTTCGAGTACGGGAGGTCTCAACCTCAATCCCCGATAAAGGACCTCGTCATGCCAAATAAAGACGTTTTAAACTATGGTACCGGATGCTCCTTGTTAAGCAAAGAAAGTGAATCACTTGCTCTTCTCAAAAAGCAGTAATACCATTATGGAAGACTGACATTAATGTCAAATAAGCTCCCTTTTTAAATATCGTCGTAAAAACAACAACAAACAATGCACGGTACTATCAACAGTTTGTACCTGTATGAACCATTATTAAAAACGTCATGGGGACTTTCTATTGTATTTTGATTCAGTTGTTAGAGGTTTTACTGTTTAAAAAAAATCGGTATGAAAATACGTAGCTGCCAGTGCAATCATTGAAATCTTACAACAACAAATTGACAGAAAGTAAATGAATTTGTTTTAATGAATACGATGTGCAGATAAAGTCGTGTTTTTCGTGTCACAAACATAGAGCAAAACACAGCGAATGGGACACACAAGGTTAATACAATTAATATAGGTTCAGTGAAAAAATTAGTTTCAAGAATCCATTTGAGAGATAATTGGGTTTTGTTTTATTTATTTCAGACGTTTGTACACCGGTGCTTGAGTTAACAAACAGCTGTGCCTTTGCTGATGACGCTGGTATCCCAATAGATGATGATGCCAGGAACCTGTGTGACCGTCACCAACTGTGTTATACATGTGTAAGTAGTGTCACTATGTAAACTATTCAGTCTCTCTTTCTCTCTATCTCTCTATCTCTCTATCTCTCGCTGGGTGTGTATCTCTCTCCCTCTCTCACATTCTCTCTCTCTATATATATCTATCTTTTACTTTTCACTTGATACAGTTTAGAGGGATGTCACTTTTAAAAGATGTATAATTATTCTAAAACTATATGGCTCTTTTAAATAACAAAATCCATGAAGGGGTGTAGTAGGAGTTGTGCACACAATATTACGGGTTGTACGTTCGGACGGACGGACAGACGGACGGACGCACGTACGAATGTACGTATCGAGAAGTGCAAATCTTAATGCCCATCCACACTTTTGGGGGGAGGGAGTGTGAGGGGGCATAAACAGAATGTTATGTAATGGGCTTATCTAGGGTTTGTCTTGCTTAACAAGTGTATCGTTCAGTTTCTACGTTCGTGTTATCTCTGTCAACTTCTATACCGTTTATATTGTTGTAAAACCGTACACACGAGAATGTTGACATCAAGTGATGTGTTCTGTTCATTTTCCAGGGTTCTGGTGTAGGAATAAGTCACCATCAGTGTGATGCCGGATACAAAGGCACCGTGATTGAGGACTGTGTCGGTGATAGCAACTGTCTCAAGGATGCGGCCATCTTCCTCAAGTTCATGACTCGTGTACATGTATATGAAACAAACAGTCCACTAGAATGCAACAACCCTTGTGTGCAAGACTTTATATACGGTGGGGCCAAGTGAATACAGACAAACATACGATGGTTTCTAAAATATATGATAATTGGGCCTTCTTTAAAGTATTTGAAGGACTAGCGGTGAAATACATGGATAGATACAACATTTTGGTTAATTTTGTACACAAACCATTACAACATACTTAACATAATCATACTCTGACTTCGATGGGACATTTTTTCTACCATTGGTAGTATAGCTTGTCATCAAGATATTACTCTTAAACAAGCATACACAGCTTTCGTCTTAAACGATACAAATTCTGTTGAATCATCCACTTCATTTAAACAGACCGTATATACCGTTTAAAGCTTGGTGAAATACAAGGGTATAAATTCGCTTAAACGCATCTACAGTAACTCATGGCAACCGTTTTAAGTCAAACCATATTAATGCTAACTAACAGCATCGCTTACCAAGGGTACTTCATCAGTTATGCTTGTTAAAATATTCACTGGGTCAACCTTTCTCTTAAATGTCTGTTATTCACGGGTGGCGTAAAACGTCCGATCTGTATTCTGATTAGAAAAAATATCTAACGAGCAAATTAGTTCAAGAGCAGGATCAAGATACCACGTTAATGAACTTATCACTACGCGCTCGTTGTACACGTGTAACGAACACAGGCCAACATGGAAAGTGAAAAGACACGTTGTAGCCAAAACGCTCGGGTTGCATACGGAAATTTTGATCAGTATTGCGATCTATCCAGAATTGTTGGGGTTACTTGATTACTTTAGAAACGATATATGTGTGAGTGTAATTAATATCTTTCACCGAAATAGCCTAAGCTTGATAATGATCCTTGAAACATATCAAAACTTGAACCATATCTATAAGTCGTGTATGCGACAGCTGTGGTCAGACAGACATACGGTATGGAAACATTTCTTAAACTCTATACCTATTCTCCCAATGGCGGATGCATGACAAGCGAATTTATTGCAATAGTCAATGGGGGCTGAAGACAGAGTTGTTTCGTTGCTATTAGACTGAGTTCCAAGATGCCGGTAGCAGTATTTATTGGTGGAACAACTTTGTCTTTAGTCGTCTTCTGACATTACTTTAACTCTGTAATACTTTGATTCCGTTATATTTTGAGTGGGTAATTGTAGGAACGCACTAATGTGTTGTCTGTTCAAATGTTCCTCCTTTACAAGTTGGCAATGGAATAGTTAAACAAAACATGTACACTTGGTCATTGACGATTTGTTTTACGATTTAGAGCTGAAGAATGACTTGAAAATAGTCCTGTATAACTAGGAATTTTATTGCCAGATTTTTGTTACGAATATGT
>ENA-OREC01001631-OREC01001631.1-marine-metagenome-genome-assembly--contig:-NODE-1631-length-11581-cov-11.326843_pt1 | contig 11581 bp, 2 predicted proteins | sample MGYA00248626_ERZ508543 | MGnify/ENA primary metagenome ERZ508543 (study PRJEB26211, sample SAMN05518279) | marine metagenome | isolation source: Puget Sound, Washington, USA | host: Bankia setacea... | reverse complement strand
CATTGGACATGAATGCTGATGAACCTTTTGTTTGATTTGTAGGGCTCCACAGTACATAGTCAGAAACTATTAAGTACCCCTGGAGCTTCAACCAGTGTTACTACCAGTAGCCAACCTAAACTTGTAGGCTTTCCGGGAGCTGCTCAAAATGCTGCAAATATGGTAAGATCTGTTCAGATAATGTATCCCAGTCTATGTGAAAACTATTTTCATACCACATGACAATCCGATTGATAATTTCTAAACTATGAAATTGTTTTAACTTGTATATTAATAGTACTATTAATCCAACTATTTATGTTGACTTTGACAATTTTAATACAATAAAAAAACACCAATATTTAGATTTGTTTGCCCTTTTATTAAATAATCGCCATTCTAATACCATTTCAACCATTTTTTAATACACAGCAATAATAACTCAAGGTAGGAATGTTAGTAGATTGAAAGGTTGCACAATAATCTCCGTTGAATAAGTTTACACTGTTAAGTTTAGCTATTACCAAACAAAGATCACTAAGGGCGTAAATTCAAGAACACCGATTATTCAAACCATTTTCTGTCCCCTTGATGATAGAGTTTTATGATATTCGACTGTATATACGAGTACATAAAAACAGAACCCTGCTAAAATGATGATTTACTTGTACTTGAAAAAATATATGTATTTATTATGTCACATTTAGACAAAGAAACTGTTTTTTATACCTCCAACTAATGAAAAGGGGGGTATACTTGAGTCAGTAGTTGGGCAGACGAATGGTTGGTCTATTGGTGAAATACTGTGTCTCAAACTCAAAATTTTTTGTGAGGCACAGTCAAAAGGTTTCAGAGTTATGCCCCTTTATTGAAACTATAATATATCTGTATAGATGTATCCTTATTTTCTGTGACAAAGCGGGAATAGGGGGTTTACTCCTCACAATCAGTGATTTCTCTAGTTCAACTTTGTCCTGGAAATAGTGGCACATGTTTAGATACACTATATTACATGTTTCAGGTTGGTATGCAGCCAGGAGCCAAGTCTACAGCACCCATACTGATTAGTCTACCTATCAATGGTCAGTCTACTACAGTACTACTGGACCCTATCACCATGCAAGTTCTTGGTACAGTCCAGCCTGGTCAGCAAACCCCTGGTCAGCTACCCACGGGGGTCCCTCCTGCTGCAGCCCCACTACCGGTCAGCACACAAGCACCTGTCACACCAATCCAAAATGTACCCACAAGTACAGCAGCCAAAGGTAAAGGCAAGAATAATCAGAATCAGCGAGCTATATGTCCAAAACCTCTGGGAACAGATGGGGGACGTGCACAAGGAGGGGCTAGCAAAAAAAAGAAATCAAAAGCAAAAAATAAAGAGGCCGTGCCACCTGATTCTTTGTCGGACTCTTTACAGATTCAGATTCCGGAATCAACAACAGATCCGGAAACTGCTTCAGCTATATCTTCAGAATCCACAGATATTCTTGCAAAGGCAGCTGAATCTATTTTCTCATCACCGAGTGTTGAGGTTAGTGCTGTGGGTGGGTTTTATAATCCTGCCAATGAAGATAATCCTCTGCATATAGACACAAGTGTAACAGAGGGAGATGAAGAGAAGAAATCTCCAGTGAAACAGCTCAGTAAGTCTGCGAACACTAGTAAAAGTACTGTACTACATGACAATGTCTTAGGTCTGAATTCTGTGGCGGATGGAGCCCTAGCAGTGAAAGTGTCAGGAAGTAGCACAAAGGTTGTCATGGCAACTACTATTGCAAACAATGCCAATGTGACTTCACTATCAGAAACATTAGAAGAAATAGCTGGAATTAACTTTCCGGAGACTAGCGTTAATTCCTCATTTACTGTAGAAAGCAAATCAAGATCTGACGTGGAGAAGAGTGTCAAAAAGAGCAAAAGTGCATCGAAAAATGACGATGATAAAAAAGATGGCTCCAAGGGGAGTAAATCTGGTAATGTGAAAAGTAAAAGTGGTTCGAGTAAGAAACAAGCCGAGGAGACAAAAAGTGTGATTGAGATGGAAAAGATGGAATCAGATTCTCAAATGGAGCTTGAAAGTACGCTCATACATATCCCTGATGAAATAAGTTTTAGTGCGAAGGATTTGTCCGATATGCTGGACCAGGTTGAACAAATGGGCTCATCAGGAATCGACAGCCCGTCTAAAAATTCAACGCCCACTGCACCTGCAAAGAAATCAAAGTCAAAGCGAAGTAAACCAGCTGATCCGGAAACCGAGCCCAATGCGAAAAAGCGTAAAAGTGGTAAAGAAACTGGCAAGGATTCTAAACCCAGTAAGGCGGCAGTTTCTCGTGAGTTACTTAGTATGCCTACAAATTTATCAGTGTATGACTTCGACGATTCTGATGACATGGTTCCCTCAATCTTACCTCTAAATGGTAAAGACTTTACTGGTATATCGGGTACGACTCCCATGAAGACATCTGAAAATTCCTCATCAGAAAATATGGATGTGTCACAGAAAACTGATTATAAAAGTAAGGGTAACAATCCAAACACTGCCAAAAGTAAATCAACAGCTTCACATCAGAAGCCAGTGAAAGGGAACACTAATAACAAACCTGACAAAGAAGTGGAAGCAGTATCAAATAAGCATACCACAAATGAACAAATGGCTAATGCTACTGTAAGTGTAGGTTTAGATAGTAAAAAGCCAGCTAAGAATAATACAAAGACTTCCGAAACAAAAACAGATCCTAGTGTTCCATCTATCACTCCTGAAGCAGCATTGAGCAGTGTGGATAGTGAAACAACAACAAGTATATTTGGGTTCCCAGTCACCAAGAAGCAACAGAAGGTGGAAACGTCTACAAGGCAGAATACAAACACAAACAAAAATACGTCACATATATCACCAAAGCCAAGTCCGCAACCGACAACTCAGATGCTTTCGCCAAAGAGTTTGATGGTCTCGCCAAAAAGTCAGCCAAGTTCTGTGTCTCCAAGCCAAAATAACGCTTTCTCGCCGGAAATGGTCTCGCCGAAGCTGAATATAGTTTCTCCGGGTCAGGGTATGATGTCAGATAGTGATGTGGTATCACCCTCGCCTAAACACTCGCCCATAAAGAAGCGCTCGCCAGCCGCCAAAATGGAAAGTGTGAAAGTTAGCTCATTTAGTGCCTTGAATTCTGTGCCAGAGACGGTGTACAGTAATGCTCCAGTGTCCAAGTTTAATGATAAACCTTGTCTGCCATTGTCCACAATTGGCTCTCAACAAGCTGGAGTTATAACAAACCCAAAGCCAGTGAATACACAAAACAATATTGGTGAAGTTAGTAAGCCACCAACTGCACTACAAAATATTCCTGTTAAAGTTAGTGAACCTAGTGGTGTTAACGCTACAGTTTTACCTGATAAAAACAATATGGTACCGTCAAATAACGCCTCAAATATGTCTAACCAGAAACCACCTATTAGAAATCAAACCTATACCAACATGGACACTAATACTAACAATGTACCTCCACCGCCTAATGTAACACCCACTCAAAGACCACCTGTTTCCACTGTCAAATCTTCTCAAAACACTCGCTATGGTCCACCCTATGGTAATGATCCTAGTTATGGACATATGCCGGGCATGAATGTGAATCCTTCTATGGCGAATGACCCTGGTCAGCCTTGTACTAATATGGGTAATTATCCTTCCACATACTCTTCAGAATCTCTGTTTAACCCCCAGGCAGAAAAAGTCATCAAATCTCCACCTAATGTTAACATCTCAACACTTAACCAACAGAAACCGGAAGATCAGAACATGATGAAGATGCGTAGCAATCCTTATTCGGTGGATAACTTTGTAGAATCGAGCCGTGATGATGGCATGAGACAGAGACCAGACACACTGAACACTCATCCTGGTATGAACCCTGGTATGATCGGAGGAGAGTTAAACAATCCTTCGACGGACTTCTCACGATTGCAGAATGAGAGTTCACCAGATGGGTTCAACTTTGCTAACATTGGTCTAAACCTTCAGCCTATCACAAGTACTGCTGGTAACTACATGGAAAACTCGTCTAGTGGTCCAGCAAACATGCCTTCCTCCTTCTCATTCTCTCTGTCTTCCACATCTACCACAGTATCCACAACCTCTAGCAGCATTGGCCATCATCAGTTCCCATTCTTCCCGCCAATGTTGTCATCTGCTTCCAATGTACCTTCCTCTCAGAGTGCCCTCCCCTCCTCAATGCCAAATATGGACATGTTCAATCAAAGCAGACCCACTAATGATCAGGTACAGAGAAACAACCCTGTCATGCACCCACCGCCTAACAGTGTGCCCAGACCAGATAAAAGCCAATCTGCAATGTCTGATGATTCTAATCCAGGGGGAGCCCATAAACCATCGTGCAGTAAACAGAAGCTCGCCAAAGCACATGGTACAGCCACTATCCAAGAACCATTCCAAGGGTACAACAGTTCAAACTCCGGTCATGACGGTAATTACTTCCATGATGCTCAAATGAAATCAAACGTGGGCAAGAGTCCAACAGAGCAGATGAGAAAGCCCCCTGATAAGCCTATGGACATTGGATCGTCACAATCTCGGTCTAGCAGCCAGTCCACCATTCCAGACAAAAGAGTAAGTAATATGGACCGATCTCCACAAATGATGAACAATCAACAATCATACTACCCACATCCATCAAAATCTCTCAGCACAAACCCTCTACACCATCCCATGATGCCACCCGATGAAAGAGTTCGAAACATCACCAATAGATCACCCTATGAAAACCCATTCCCACCCCCACCAGCTTCTCAAGTCTTTAACCAAATGGGTCAGAACTTCCCTAGTAATAGGTTTGACAATGGTCCTCCCAGTTTCAGTAGAGATAATTCTGGTACTCAACCTCTTAGTCACACACCAGTGAACAATGCTAGTGGTAGAAAATCTGCAAACCCACCAGCCTCGCAGACAAGCGTTGTGAAACCCCCACAGAAACAGACAGCCCCACCATTGGTACCTATGCAGCAGCCGCCTACACAGGTACCACGTCCAACTCCTCCTCAATCTCACAGAGCAACAACTCCACACGGTAGCCAATCACAAGCAGCCCCTTCACAAGTTAACCAATCAAGGCAGTCCAAACAGCCATCACGTAACTCTAAACCACCGTCATCATCAAAGAAAAACAAGTCATTAGCCTTTATGGAGGTAGATAGTAACCTGTCAAACTCCATCTTTGAACCAAATCGTAGCATGACTCCATTCTTTCCTATGCAGAACCTATCGCCACAGTCAAGGGCCATACAACATGAGGGTCCACCATTCTTGCCCGGGAATATCTTTGGATCGGGACCCAGGTTTGCCAACTCTAACGCACCAATGCCAAAGAATTCCGACATTGGACCACCTTTCAATCCACTGTTCCCCGGGAGAGGTGCGCAGAACAGTTTGGGTCTAGGTTTTCAGCCTGGTTTCGGTATGAACATGAATCCACTGCATGGTAACCATGGAAACGGACCACAACTTCCACACACCGCACCTCATATGGCGAACTTCAGCTTGAACTCTATATTCACTGACAGTGCTTCACAGAATGAGAGCATGTCACCTATCAAGTTTCCTCATACCAACTATCAAGGCATGGAGCACAATCCAATGCAACATCACCATCAATACAACCGGGGCCATCCTTCTGTCATGTCTATCAATAGTATCCTCGGCTCAAATCCACATGGCTTTGACGGGCGAATGCCAACATCTATGGCTGGTCCGTTTCACAGCCATGGACACCCTTCTTTGATGCCTCCATTTAATTTCTCCATGCATGACCATTAAGATGGTAAAGGTGATAGGTTTTTAGGTGATAGTGAACAAATCCTTCCTACAGCCTACAAATCTACTAATTTAAACTATCAGTGCCATGTTGTTTTTACTGTTATATTTGAATTTACATATACATTTCGAGGTGTTACAAGCGAAATGGTTCTAAGTGCTGTTGAATATAGAAGCAGATAGAACTCTTTCACAATCATCCATACTCAATTTACATATTCAATTTGAGGGAGTAAATGCAAAAGGGTTCTAAGTGCCATTGAATATAGAAGAAGTTAAAACCCTTTATTTTTTATTCTTGTGAGTCATATATTCCACTGTAAAAAAGTGTGAGTTCACATTGTACAGATCTCATGGTTTCATTGAATTTGTTCGCCATAGTTGATTTAGTATGTCCATGTACAGATATACTTGCAATTTGGTGTTTATAGACTATATCTTACATGAATTGTCATTTAATATAAAGTTTTATGAACCGAGTTAACGGAATGTAATTATACATGATCTGGCAAGCTTTATAACGTTTTCAGAACGAGTTTCATAAAAGTTTATATTATAATGACAACGAACGTAAGATTCTTTTTATCACATGACTTTACAGTGCACACAAACCAATACTGGACACGCTTTTCACGGGTTTCTCGCATGTCATGTATCAGGTTATATTAGACTAATGTATATAAAGATATTCGTGATGGTTATATTACGTTGAAAACAAGCTTTCTTATGTGATAAATCAGATATATTATACATGCACTGATGAGCCAATATACTGGGTACGTCTGGTAGTAGTGGATTTAAGATTTTATCTGCAGGGCGCGAAACATTCCAATCCTCCTATCTGCCCTGACTTAAACTGCAGGAAGAATGAACATTTTGAATTCTGTAATGGATCTATCTCTTCTTTTTTTTATCATACCCAATTATATGCAGGATGAGTAGAGACTGTGAAAAATTTCGTGCCCTGATCTCTACTTGTAAATTTGATTGAACTACATTGGTATAAAGAAGAAACCAAAGACAAATACAAATGTGTGCTATAGTTGTTAAGAACTTTCAACTGAGTCCCACTTTTGGAATGTAAGACAGTGCTACATAACAGCAGACGTGAATCTACCAGATTTACTTTTTATTGGAACTTGTACATGTACCATAGTTAGTATAATGTAAGGTTGTCATTTAGAGAGAGTTATGTATCAGGGAGATAAGTAAAAACTTACTGCACTTTTTTTAGAGAATAATTTACATGTACTATTCAAGGGGTGAAAGGGAGAGGTTAATAAAGGCTAATGAATAAAGAATCAGATAGAACCCTTTTGCATTCATCTCTCAAATCTTCCAACCATGGTTCAAGAACAATGCCATTCTATGTGAAAGTTCAATCGTGTTTTTGATTTGTTACATAACAATAGTACAATTTGATAAAACATTATTAGGTGAACAGATCAAATTTTGTGTAGAATTTCTTCTCAGAGTTTTTTTCTAAACAAGGGTTAGCATAATATTTGAAGTTTATAAACAGAACAAAGACTGTAAAGAAAGAAATTATGATAAAAACTTTCTAAAGTCAGTTTGTTTGTCACTTAATAATTGATGTCTGTTAAAAATCTATTGACAATTATTTTGTTTTAATATAATGAACAAAACTTGCATAGAGTGAAGTTATTTGTATTTGTGGGACATAACAATTGGTGTTTTTTGGTGTGAACCATTGCACAATTTGTACGTCAGGCAATCACTAAAATCCACAAATAATTAGTGTCCCGACAAAATATAATGATTTCACTGTATTTACTCTTTCAATATTTCTATAATTGATAGAGATTGCGAAAGACTGCAAACTTTTACTGGTCAGATATTTTGTTCTTTACCTTTTCTTTGTAATTTCTGATATTTTTACTGGGCTGGCTCCATTTTTACCAGTCATAGCCTATGGGATGGCATCTTTTGCATATACTGAATTGTAGATAATAAATATTGCGACATCTAAAGGATTGATTGTTACTTGTTAATTGGAAGTAATTCTGTACATACCAATTTAATGATTGATTGTAAAAGGATCTATTTCCGTTGGATACTTCCATTTGTATAATATAATGAATACAGAACGGTGCTAGTTGTAAATACTAAATGTCAAACAAGTGTGTAATTGTGCTAAATATTTTAATAGCCTTTTTAGCTTTTATTTTAAGAGAAGTTAAAGTTTTGCAGAGCTCGTAACTTCACCCTTACCTATGGGCCAAGTTTGTTTATCTTTTTTATTTGTTTTTAATATTTTATTCAAATGTCATGTTCTATAGATTTGATATTTTTTCTTGTGAAAGATAGTTTGTCACTGATTAATACGGTTTAGTTAAGTAAGTAGGATAAATCAGGAAATAACCAACATGGCTGACTTAAAATAGAGAATTGCAATATGAATTTGGGGGAAAAAATGTTTACAATCAATATTACACGGATTATAAGTGTGTAATTTTGCTCTTATAAGCCAGTTTTACAAATATTTTTATTGAGTAGGGTATATCAGGAAATGACAGAACAGACGTACTTAAATATGTAATAGCAATAATAAAACAAAAATTAAGACAAAAAAATGTCTACAATTATAGTGCATCACAGATTATTATAAGTGTATGTTTTTGCTCTTGTAAGATTGTAATAAAACACTTTCCAGGGATGATAATAGATCTGATGTGTAAATAGTGTTTTAAATTAATATACAGCTACTTGTTGAGACCAGACATCTCAACATACATATAGATGTGGGAGTGGTTTTATTTCATATTTCCTTTCAAACATTGTCCAATAACATCCCATTCTTACATGTACTGCAGGATATTTTTTGTTTTATTTCACATGTTATTAGTCTCTTAAACATTGTCGAGAAAATAACACCATTTTTACTGGTACTGCAGGATTTTTGTTGTTGTTTTGCTACAGTCCATGCTTCAGAAATCAACAATAACAAAAGCACATGCCTTACACTTTACTAGTCCTCCCATCAGTAATTCTTTGTAGAAAGTAATAATAATAATAATACAAACTATTTCAAGAGGCCACTTATTTGACAAGTCAATCTTCCATGAGGTCCTCAAATAAAAGAAAACATTGTAGTTGCATAAAAATCATTGTAGTCACATGAACAAGATTAGAAAAATTTCAATTAAACAAATAATTTCTAGAAAGCTTGGCATAATTTAATTTCTTGAGTTCATTAAAAGTCTGTCTTCCTTCTTTGGGTATTTTTGAAAGTATGTGTCCATTTTTTGGGGTCGAGTTTTATGTATAGAAGTACTCTGTGATAACTTTTCTAACTTTTTTTCAGTTTTCCTACCTCTTCTCTACCATGACCAAATAGTTGTTTTTTAGTTTGTTTGGTTTCACTTGTCTATATTATTGTTCTCTTTAGGTTTCTTTGGGTCAAGTTTTGTTTATTTCATTCAAGGGCTTTAGTTCACTATCCAATTATAAACAGTTTGTAGAAACACAAGTGTTCAGTTTTACGTCAGTTATTTTGTCACAATTTGTTTTATGTATATGATGTCATTATGTCACATGTAGTTAATTTGGGTGAACAAGTTGTTGTATAGTTGTGTTGTAAGATTAGCAGAACTAATTTGCTTATACATGTCTTTTCTGTTTTGGGTTGTCGTCCGATATTGTTTTTTGTAACTTTGTTTACAATTATATGCTTTATAGCTGTCATAAAAAAATGAAATCAATTGGTGAAGAATTCCAGAACATTTGAAATTTCCTTTTTTCTTGTTACTGTAGACTGCACCATAAGCTTACAGGCACTTTCTTATGGGGACAATCTTAATATGACATTTGTATAAATGTCAAACATTTATGTGTAAAGTATGACATTTATGTATAAAGTATTTGAGATTTTTACATTCATAATCATTTGTAAATACCTCCCAATCCCTTACATTATCTCACTACATCCATACTAAGTGTTCATACCATTGTCATACTTTCTTATAGTCATATCATGTATATAGAAGTTTTAAATCAAGAGTATATCGTCATTTTACAAGCCATACTTTATGGAGAGCCAAAATACAACTTGTTCTGTAAGCATTCAACAATGGTACTCAATTTACTCGGCTGTCTGTCACGTATGCAACTTACCGGTACATGTCTCAAATGCATACATGTAGCTAACAAAGTAACAATCAAAGAATGGTAACCTTTGCAGGGCACGGAAATTCCACTCTCCCTAATGCCCAGACAAATGATTTAGGGTGCAGGACAGGTGAAAATATTAAAACCTGTCATGCATTTTTTCTTGTTTTTTACTAACCCAATTATATGCAGGACAAGTAGCGATTTTGATAAATTTCATGCCCTGCTGAGTAATTCTTGTTTCTATGTAAAAAAAGGATAATTTTGTATGATGAAACCAAGCTCTATTTTTACAATCTGGAGGTCAACTTTTCTAACTCTTCAGACCATCTAAATTATAGTCTGAAATAAAATTTGAATTGTGAGAAACTGGTTTTTAAGACAGTTGTGCAATAATAAATCTAATATAATGGTTAAAGACAAACAATTACACTTATACTTGTACTTTACTTTCTTTTATTTTTTTTATAAATATTCTAAGAAACTGAATTTTCTTTTTGTGACTGATACTGTTACTAGCCACAGTGTTGGTTGAGTGTAGGACAGATTGTTTTGTTTGCACTAGCCACATTGTTGGTTGAGTGTAGGACAGGTTGTTTTGTTTGCACTAGCCAGAGTGTTGGTTGAGTGTAGGACAGGTTGTTTTGTTTGCACTAGCCACATTGTTGGTTGAGTGTAGGACAGGTTGTTTTGTTTGCTTGCAGTAGGAGAGTTGTATATTGGCTGCCATGTTTTGTATACTGTTAATAATACAGAAATATAATCATTTGTTACATATGACATTTATCATCACAGCAAACTATGTGTATATCAACCCTGTACTCTTGTATCTCTAGTATGTAAATAATGCTAACTGTTCATTGGTGTTGTGTTTTAAATCAAAAGGAAAACATTCAATTTGTAATTCATAATTTGTGTAAGTTGGTACATATGTATGTGTATTCTTTTGTTACATTTGACTCAAAACAAATTGTTGTTTTGTACGGAGGAAGCTTGCTTGTTTTTGTTTGTAAAAGTATTAGTTTTTATAATATGAAGATAATCATAACAGATGGAACTTTTGAAATAAATGTACATGTTTTCACTGGATTGAACAATTTTTGTACTACTGTACCAAAGTTTGAATACTATTTCTGTGATTTTTTTGCAGTGTAAATGTAGCAATGAAATTTGAATTGTAGGCTAAAGTTTAGTGCTATGTTAGGAGAAAAGCAGCCGTGTTTCTTTGATCTCTAAAGGCAGCAAGAGCCGATATTGAACACAAATTAGTTTAAAAAATAGCAGTAGCCAAAATATTTAGCCATTTGAACAGCTAGATTAACTCACTAGACATGAAAAACCAGAATCAGATATTTATAGTTCGAACTGAAAATGCAACAGAAAAAAAGATTAGCAAGTGTAGGACAAGTTTTAGTTTAGATGTTTTACCTATTGTCACATAGCTGTCAATGAGTTCTTTTTGTCACATAGCTGTCAATGAGTTCGTTTTGTCACGTAGCTGTCAATAAGCTCATTTTGTCACATAGCTGTCAATGAGTTCTTTTTATCACATAGCTGTCAATGATATCTTTTTGTCACATAGCTGTCAATGAGTTCTTGGTTTGTTTTAGAAGAGCCTTACATTTCTAACTGTGCATATTGGTA
>ENA-OREC01001630-OREC01001630.1-marine-metagenome-genome-assembly--contig:-NODE-1630-length-11581-cov-12.506954_pt1 | contig 11581 bp, 5 predicted proteins | sample MGYA00248626_ERZ508543 | MGnify/ENA primary metagenome ERZ508543 (study PRJEB26211, sample SAMN05518279) | marine metagenome | isolation source: Puget Sound, Washington, USA | host: Bankia setacea... | reverse complement strand
TATTTTACCTTCGTTTTCAAAAATGTACGAAGGGATATAGTTGGTCTTTATACGTTCATTATGTATATTTGTTGATATATTAACTGCATGTTGTACGTTCTTTCATTTTCTTTAATATCAAATATGAGTATAATATTACTTTAAGTTTATAAATATTTTACCTCCGTTTTCAGAAATGTACGAAGGGATATATTCGGCCTTTTTACATTCATTATGTATATGTGTTGATATATTAACTGCATGTTATACGTTTATTCTTTTTCTTTAATATCAAATATGAGTATAATATCACTTTAAACGGTACAAACACTACAACCGTGATCTTGATACTAGTTACAGCAGTCGCGCGTTGGAATTCAAATCATCTTAAAGAATGCACGATCTTTTTTTTGTGTCTTTTTTTTTTTTAAATTATGATGTACATACATGTATGATATTGCGTTATATGTCTATATATAGTGCTATATATATACTGAATTGAACCCTTACTAGCAGTTATATTTGTAAAATCATAATTAGATTGTCTCAGTTGAATGCGTTATTTGCCTGCACATTTCTACAGTCGAAGTTTGCTTGCTGGAGATAGTGTCCAATCCCGTTATGTTGAATTCTAAACCATCCACCATTGTGCCTTTTTGTACCGTTTCTCTGGATATATGTTCATTAGATCAGCTGTACGTGTCTGTATTCTTAATACAATTTCAACTACCGCTACCCCAGATAGGAAAAAAGGTATGTCGTTAACAAACAGCGTTCTCCGGTTCGACTAACTGTGCCAAACCATCCGTGCAACATGTTAAATGTGGAAGCTGTATAGATTTCTCGAATTGTAAAGCTGCAACAGGAAATGATCTCAGCACGTGCTTGGTTAACAACATTTGTACCTAACGAACATAAGAGCTTGTCACAAATAACAGCTAGTTAACGTCGAATATACTAGGGTACAATATTATCGGAAACTACACGGTCCTGATCCTGAAACAAAGAGACCAATGAGCGTATGCGTCTGTGGTAAAGGTAAACTCATCCTAACAATAATATATCGGTTTAACATATAGCTGAGCCAGGTAAACGTTTGCGTCACCACCACTAAGTGAACAACTGGATACAAAGAAGACACATGCTACTACAAGATGGAAGAACTGAAGAAAGCAGCGTCCTGTTAATGCAATATACACACAAGCACACACACATAACGAAAGTAACGTAAATCATAAAAGTTTAATCATATTTATATTTATTGGTCATATTTGTTGTAAGCTAAAGGTCTGCACACGCTATTTTTATTTCGTATTTCTTTTAAAACGTAATACATTAAAATGATAGTCCTTCAGGATGGTTTTCACTATCACGCCACGTTAACAACAACAACAACAACAACAAAAACAACGTCAACTCCGACAGTATAACCAACGTCAAGTTATCAACAATAATAACGACAACGTTAAAAGCAGTGAAATAAAAACACAAAATACACTGCGGATACTGAGAACTTTGTCAACCCTGTTCCGTAGCTCGGTCAAGTTGTAGTCTCGAGTGTGTACCAACAAAATAACTGCCTATCACTCTTAAATGAATAACTTCTACAATGCATGTTTAGGATTCGCAGATTGTAAATGTTGGATATTATGTGACATCGAACCATCATATTAATGCGTGCATTATCATATCAACAATTTGAACTGCAGATGCCATGAAGATTATCGTTATTGCTAGATCAGTGTCAACATTGTAAACGTTTGGTAAATGTAACTGCCGCATACGAACTAACGTACAATCAACCCTGTCTGTAATGACCACCCATAGGAACAGCAACATGTGGTCTTTGGTTACAAGTGGTCTTTGTTAACAGCTTAAATAGCACTGAAAATGGTCTGATTTGAGATGGAATTGGTGGTCTTTGCAGACAGATTTTGCAATAATGGTCTTTTGTTCGCAGTTGGTCTTTAACACAGGTTTGACTGTATATACATAGAATGACCTACTATATGTTCTGTAGAGACCATGATGACGCCAAAAATTACCGCTACGGACCTGGACTCTTGAACAGGACATATACCTCATGATCTCGTTTCCAATTATGCAATAATGGTAAAAAAGGATGGTCGTATTTACCGCTCACGACTCGTTTGCGATATATTGCTTACGGTTATTAATGTTTCAATACTCTATCGTTTGTATGAATGTCAGTGTTTTGATTGTAAGTGAATGGTCTATTGGTAATGTAAGTGAGGTGTCATTCACGAATGTGACCCCTTTCACTTGTAGTCTGTTTAATAGATATATTTGACTGTAAATTGTATATGGGGCAACACAACATATAAAAGGAAAGGAACAAGTGTGAGACTGTCCGTGATTTGTTTTCAGGATTCCGAATAAAAAACTAATAAAAAAGAGCACCCGTATTCAGACAATGTTGTAGTTATTCGTCGTTTATAGATGCCTTTTAAAAGCGTATACTAAATATTTCTTTCTTTTTTCTTCTGATATTGTATACATGTTTTGTAACGACAATATGTACATGTAAAAATGAAAAAAAAGATAGTTACAAAAAAAGAAAGAAAAGAGTATACTTATAGTCACAGTTCCTAAATGATTCCCACTAACCCCAATGTCCTGAATACATTTCCCTGAAGTATGTTGACAATCCATTTACGTTGGTATTGACTTGTAATGTACCGACACGCCATGCCAATACTGATGATAGCAATCAGCGGGTTACCTATTGTTACCGACTGTGTTAAGGTGAATGCATCGATTGTTTATGAGCTTGTTTTAAGATATGACAAAGATCGCCAATTTGTTAACAGAGAAGTATTAAGTAACTGACCCAATGACAATCCTCATTCAAGATCGTTTGGTTAGATATGATTTATATTTAAAACAGTAATATCGACCCGTCATGTCATAAAAATTAATGTGTGTTTATTTAGGTAACGGATTTCTGATAAAACATCTCGGTCCTTGTATTACGGTTAAACAATAAATATGTCAACAACTTCACTTCTTCTCTTTAATCCGTATTAGGTCAACTCACACGATATCAATCTAGCTTCTAGGCTTGAGTACACAACTAGATAGTGTAGTATGCGATGTGAAAATGCTTACTGATGTCTGACATGAAGTAAGAATGGACTTGTTTAGGTGCTTGTTTACATATTGCATGCAAATAACATTTTTTCCCTCTCCAAAATGTGTTTTTACGTTTATTGCAGTTTTTCCAAGTTATAACCGGTAACCATATGTCAATGATAACACTGAAATAAATAAATGTACTATTTTAGAGTAAGAATACAAAACCAAATAGTCCATACAATCTGTCAAAACACAACGTAATTTTAACATATTAATACTTTAAATTATGATTGTGAATTAAATATATCAAGCACAACAGTTGAAATACGTCATCTGGTATTATCATTTCGAAACATCGACTCGGCCATAGCTTGAAGCCTTTTTCTTGAGTTCTTTCCGGTTTTAGTCTTTGGAAAAGATTCGAGTAACATATAGAACGTTGGCAATAAAAGTAAAATTTCGTTTTCGGGGTTATAAAATGCATTGACATAATTTCGCACATCGTCTTCTGTAAGCTGGTATCCATCCTTTGGTACGACGCAGGCACATATAAGTTGGAAGCATGCAGGATCAGACACGGGCACTATAAGTACGTCTTTGATGCCAGGACAGCGCCGTAACACGGCCTCCATCTCTTCTGGTATAACATTGTCACCTTTAGAAATGATCACATTTGACGTTCGGCCTTCCACAAACAGCTCACCGTGTTCACTCATCCTTGCAAGATCATCTGTGTTATACCACCCGTCGTTTGACTTCACCGCTTTTGTCTTTTCGGGATTATTGATGTATTCTTTGAACATACCAGGTCCGCGGATCAGTAGTTCCCCACGTCGGTTAACGGGTACAGTGTTACCGTCGCTGTCTACAATTTTCATCTCATAACCATTTATAGGTACCGGTTTTCCACAGTTGAACTCTTTGAAATCTGCGGGGTTAGACAATTCGGTTGTAGTTCCTAGACAGTACTCAGTTGAACCGTAGGCACATGCCAGTACATTGCAGAGTTTACCTATCGCATGGCGGAGACTTTCGTCCATAGGTTGACCAGTGGTCTCAATGATCTTAACAGGCCAGTTATCCGGTATCTCAACCTGCAAGTAATGAACCAATAATATAAAAGAGGGCTTCTACAAATACGCGCTTTACAGGGACGATTTTCACACCTCATACTGTGTGAACAATTGACCGAACTTTACAATACGATAACTTGTAAACTTTTCAAATCTTAACTGAAGAAAATTCTATTAGTAGATACCGTCTGTTGAGTCTGGCCACACTTATGTTCTCACATCGTCGGTCTTTGATAGTAGTTGTTTTATGTAAGTAAGTTGGAAATAATAAAATAAGCGACTAGCAAATTATATGAACACGTGATTTTAATATGTGTACTCTAGGACAATTTATCATGTCACTTACCTTTCCAGATAACATTGAAGTCAGAGTCAGTGACCAAGCAAGCATAACATCGCATTCCTCTTCCTGTATAACATGGACGAGCGTTTTCACCTTCTCTAGCTCGTCCTTCGACAGGCTTGTAGTCGTCACCCTCTTTTGGCCATAGAACAGATGAAAAGGGAAGCTGCCTATCCAATGTAACGGGTCGTTGTTAAAGAACGTGAATTCGTTGTTATACACTCCTTTATCAACCATTGTACGACCAGACAGCATTGACGCATGCGTATGAACAGCAATCTTGGATGAACCAGTACTACCAGATGTGGCGAATAGAGCAGCGGCGTCATTCGTGTCAGCTTCTGGGAGTGGAATATCAGAATTACAATCAGAAAGAAGATCCCAGAGCTGTTTGACATGTGGGCCTGTGTTTGTGAAATCGTGTCCGATCATGTACCTGAGATAAGGAGCTTGGATACACGTTGCTTCCCCGTTTGGTTTAAAGGAATCTATTACTTTTGTGACAATCTCCCAGTTCTTGTAGTTGTTGCCTGGACTCAGTACAAGCATGGCGCAAGTCTTTAGTTGTTTCAGCGTGTCAACGAGGTCTCCGCCATCGTTCTGGATGAAGTCATACCCTAGTGGAATTGCACCGGCCAGGATCACACCAAACGTTATGTAGATCCACTCCGGACATGTGTGCACGTTTACAACCACCGACTCTCCTGGCTTTAACCCTACAACACACCAGTAGTTTACTTTAATGTATAACATCGGCGATATCTAGATTATGAACTGTGTACAATGTTACTAAAAGCCAATGCGCTACACAAAATGATTAATACCACGCCACGTATTGACGTTTTACCGCCGGAGAAGTGTAATATAGTTAATTGAAAACAGTTGTTAGCGGCACTGATTCTCGCCAGCTGAGCATGTAACTTCATATAACAAGCTATTGAATCTCTAGGATGTATCAATACAAATTACTCACTTTAATGGCCTGGTCGGGGTACTTGTAGACGGTGCCTTTTAACCAATATTCGAATTAAAACAATGTTCTACCTAAGCTTGATGGAGTACGACAGGGCCAATATATATATATTTACATACGGGTGGTTGGAAGAAATGGTGTAAATGTTGTATATTGATGAATGGCGCATCAGCACAGTTAGCAAAGTTAACTGTTATTGCGGCTAATTTTGGACAATGTTATTTTGAAGGTTACCATGTATGCATGTATTGATTGATTGCAGGCGTTTTCTAGTATAACTAAAACTCAAACGCTCAATTGGAATAATATTGTTTTAGACAAGCGCTGAAAATCTATACTGAACCAAAATGAAAACTTTACACTTTTATAATACACACAACTAACACAATATTAAATCAATGTATTTCACTCTGCCTTTATCAAATAGGACACATAACAAAGGCAACATCATGCCTTATACTTATAGTCAGTTTCCATGCAAAACAGGGAGATAAGTCATGTAGTGAAAACAGACAGTTTATCAAAAACTCAAATGATTGTAATGACACAATCTTCACGCAAAAGCTCTCATTTAAGAGAAATTTATCTCAAAAGTAAAAAAACTACAATATTTATGAAAACACAATTCAAAAGCTAGATTTGAGTTTCGAATTATTGAATAACCTCCCTTTGTATTGAATATATAAGGAAATTCATGACCTTAAATCAGAAAGATCCTATGATTTGTTTTGAGATTTGTTTTTCATAAATTTACTCCCCAACTGACAAAGTTTAACACCCCTACAAATGATTGAATTTCAATTCCTAAATTGGGAGGTACAGCTGTTTCCTTCTCATGCATATATAAATCCCATTATGAACGTGTAAAGTTTTCAATTTGGGTGAGTGTATATGGGCGGGGAATTAGATGTTCAGGGCCTTATGGCATTGACTCTGACTCCCTTAGTAAATAAACTCGAACAAAAGAACACGACTAAGGCATAGGAGTGTTCACATCATTTGCATTTTGGATATTTTTTCTGTACCCATGTGTTCATGTTATAGTAGTCTCTTGATTACATGTTGAGGACGCAATACAGAATTTTAGTAGCAGTATAATATAACAATGTTTAACTATTAAATATATTTGTCCAAACATCACCATATTTTTGTTTCGTTTTTGTTTTTAACAAAGGCTGACAACCCTGATGATTAAATGTAGGTAGTGAAAAAGGAGTTACATCTCGTTGTTGCTATAATTCTTCCTATAAAGGTCAATTACTACTGCATAATGTCAGTGTGTGTACATACAGTTTAATAAACGAATATTTGTTTAACACATGTCAACAAAATTAAGATATGGGAATACCTATGTCGCGTCAACAAGTGAACATCCAGTGTACCCTTTTTTAACGCGACTTCACTTAAACAATCATCATTCCTTCTACTTTAATGTAAACAATTTTGTTTTTTCGAAAGATGACGTCATTTGACATCATACGAGTTTGCTTGGCAACCACTGCCAGTAAACCTTGTTTTGCGTTATATGTCATTCATTGAGTTGTTCGGGGCCTATTTTATATGCGTTTTTTTTAAAAATGTGGTATTGATGTACTCCAGTCGGCTATGTATATATCTTTTTCACACAGCTTGTTTAGATTTAATTTAGTATTTAGTGTGTATATAAATGTGATAAGTAATTAATACATCAATATTCATACTTGGGTTTTCATGGGTAAAGCAGTTTACAGGGTATCGTCATAATTATGAATGATTCCTACCAAAAAATGTCTACGTAGCTCTAGATATGAAGTCATGTTCAAATATACTCATAACAACACTAATATGGTATAGATATCTTAAAACCATCTTAGGAGGAACGTAAGCAATGACACCATGGTCAATAAAAGCCAATTAGAAAATTATCATGGATAGCTAAGATATACCCAACTGAGTTTATGCCTTCAATATAACCCCCACCCCTCCCCATAATAATAAAAAGAGAAGAACACTATATATCTCAATCCCAACTAAAAAAGGTTAAGATTTAGACAATACTACTAAATTAGCACAGTATTAAACCTCACATGGACACTATACCAAACCAGTCGTTGTTCGCCCTTGGTCAATATAAAGTTTACTCAGGGCTCCATATGCAACTAATGACCCACAGGGCTGGATTCCATAGTCAAGGAGTTACCCTCAGTGTTAATCTAAATAATGGTTGACGTAAGTTTAAATGACTGACTGTGCTATTATCAGAAATAAAACCGATATGTATGTACACGCATAGGTTAACTATATATTCTGCTATTAATATTTCTGATAAATTCGTTTGAAATGTGAAACGTGTTGCATGGACTAGTTTATGTTAAGCTTAAGACGGATTAAATAATTATGAAGTCCAGCCCAGGAAATGATTTTTGTCAACCAATAACCTAGAGGATTTATGCTTGGGCAACACATGTCATTTACCAAGATACTGCAACCAAGGAACATAGATCATAAATCATCTATTTTCCAATCGTAAAACATGCATGCAATCTTCAGAACCATGGGTCAGCGAGAAAGCAGCATACATTTGACCTGTGTCGCTAGTATATTTAAAAGCAAAGAAAGTGCGAAAACTACAAAACTAAAATTAACACAAACTACCAAGCACATGATAAATGATGTTGAAAAGATAAATGAACGAATACCAAGTTGGATAAAGGCTCTTGCAGCAGCGGCAGATTTGTAGTAGACGTCATTCCAGCTGATTGCTCTTCTGGGCTCCTCTTGAGATGAAGATGTAAATACCATAGCCTCTGCGTCTCCTAATATGTCTGCATAGTGCTTCAAACACTCGGTTATCGTGCTTACTCCTTCCGCGTCCTCCTCACAGTCCACTACAACATGGCTCTCAGACAGCTGCGTTTTTACAGAATACATTTTGTCCTCTTTACAGGCGTTAAGCGTAAGTTTGTGTTCCTTTGTTCAGTTCAAATATCTTCCAACTGCCTGGCCGTTTTACCACCTTCGAGTTCATTAAGCTATACTTCTTGTATGTTGACGAACTCTAGACTGATACATGTACACAACCGCGACAAAACAAGTTATCAGTTTGTGCGGCCATCTAGCTAGTTGCACGTAGCTAGTAGTCCCAGTTATCAGGCGAGAGTATCTCGGGAGATATCACAGTCACATCAAATTTTACAAATTTACATTTTTTTTACAAATGAAGTAATAGATATGTCACCCCAAAATGTATGTATGTCATGGTCGATATGAAACTACACGTACGTTACTCTAAATAAGTATGTTTTGTCCCAAAAAAGTTTGTTTTATCACAAATCGTTTAGCAACAATGAAGTAATTTCCATAAACTACAAAGTATGACGATTCAAATGATATATAGAGTGTTAGTATTTACCTACAGATACTTGATTTGTTTAACATTTTTAGAATGCCATCGTTTATGAAAAGAAATTCAATTGTTTTCTAATTTATTTCTGAAAAAGGTTCGATATTATCCAACATAAGGATATTTTAATCAAGTTTAGGTTTTAAGCTGCCAGAAAAAGTATTTTGACATAATTGTTATACATTTTGATATTTTTCAAGCTCCAAAAATTCGTTACCATTCGTTTATTGGTTTAAATTATGAGAACAGTATCTTATTTGGAAATAGAAAAATACATTAATTAATTTGAAACTCAGTAGTACCAGAATATAATCATGTGAAAAGTAAAAGCTTTATCAGCTGAAACATGAATTTCATCGGTTTTATAAGATCTTTTGTTTAACATAGCGATTTCATTTTGAGGTTGTAAACAACACTACATTTTTCTATTCTTTTGCATTACAGTTATAATTAACAATGAAGTTGCTGCCAAAGGACACTTTAAACCGCAAACTAGTACCTGAATCCGAAATGGTAAGCGTTATGAAGTATATGCTGAGAAACAATACGTTACCATTGACGAAAAAAACATCACCCAAGTTTTCTTGAGCAAGCAGTGTTATCACATAAACAGTTGTTTATTAAAAGTGTTTAAAAAAACGTAGAACTGATAATAATCACGTGCATATTGATTATATATAATGAATAGGGCACTAGTATATCTCGTATGGCCAATATACATAGACTTTGTAATTACATGTCTATTCGCTACTCAGTTCTCATATCTTATTTACTTATTTGATGCCAAAACAATTCTCATACTTTTATGCACATTCTTCACTATTGTTACATGTCTATATTCACATTGAAGCATATCCATTAATTTAAAATCAATATTTCACTTAAATAATTGTTTTTTTTAGCTCATCAGGGAACGAAGTACTCAATGTGAGCTATTGTGATCGGTATTTGTCCGTCGTCCGTCGGTCCGTACGTCGGCCCGTCCGTCCGTCAACAATTGCTTAAAAAAACATCTCCTCTGGAACAACATGGCCAAATTCAATGAAACGTCATAGGAAGCTTCCTTGGGTAACCTTTTACAAAAAATTAACCAGGGGACGCGATTGATCATCAACAACAACAACAACAACAACAATCTGGCCAACTGCCTGTTTTGCTTTAAAAAAAAACATCTCTAAAACTACCAGGCCAGATTCACTGAAACTTTACAGGAAGCTTCATTGCATGATTCCTTGGCCTACACTCCTAGACCTTTGTTTGTAGGTTGAAATATGTTGATCATGACTAGTATGTCTATGAAATATCCATTGTGTTAAGGTGTGTTTAAATTGGAACCCTTTTTATTAATGCTTTATCACAGAGTTGTTGCTCTTTGCTAAGGTGAGCGTTTTAGGGTCATCATGACCCTCTTTTTTTAAACTTACACTCATATTTATCCTATATTATGAAGCTGTTAACTAAACTATGAAAAAAAATACATTTAAACAGTTATATACAATATAGGGCACGTATACCAGTTTGCACTGTCTTTTATTTATTACTTTTACTTGATTAACCCAGCTAGTATCCTGTGGGTAAGTTAAAGTAGTGAACAGTTTCCTCATAGCTGGCCTTTTTTTGAGGTCTCATCACTAGTAATACACATACGATAGGTATGTAATACAAGTATGCATATAACTAATGTATTTCATCATTATAACATAATTGATATTGTAAAGAAGTGTTTGATAAATTTGGTAAAACTGCTCTCATTGAATGTTGTGATGTATTTCAATAATTTGTGTTAAACAATACATATGTACCTATTTGTCTATGAACAATACATTTATTTGGTTCAAGTTCTTCAGAAATGTGGTTGACTAACCCTGCAATCAGTTTGTGTAACAAAATAACGGATGGCACATAACTGGTTCGATGAAATATCATTGAAGCTTCTAGCTTAGTAAGCACATTCATGCAAAGAGGTCAGACACATTATGTTTATTAGTCCACCAATGATGTCAACAAACTTTATGTGTATACAACTAAGATAAATATACACACAAAACTTACATATTATACATTTATCTAGACTTTGCTGTTACTCAAACAGATAATTGTCTAATTTTTAGGATACATTTAGCTGACTTGTTGAATATGTAGAGGTATCCTCCTTCAGATCCTCCTTGTTTCTAGGTTAGAAATTAATTAACAATTGTTTAACAGTCTTGTACACTACAGGGTCATTTTACATTGACTTCTTGCCATGCTCTGGCTGCCAAATACTGAAATTACATACTAACCTTTTCAGCATCCTATGGACACTTACTATTGTATAATGTACTACACACTATGTGTCCTGAAATAATATTGCTGTCTACTTTGACACAATAATTGTTCAACTCTGGGGATGATAAATGACTACCTTGAAGAAAAAAAGTGATATCGCATGTGTTTTCGCACTAACCACTACTTGAAAAGGTAGTTAACTAACTCTCAAATGCGTTCTACATTTTTCTGAATACATGTACAATGCTATACTAGTCCGCACTATTAAATATTAAATTTGATAGCTACACGTACATGTAGTTTGGTACCACAAAGCGCTTATAGGTATATTTGTTTTATATTTCTTGTAAGTTCAGTATATTTAGTGAATTCCTGGTGTTTATAGGTTTATTTATTTATTTATCGCCTCCACGAGGGAGAATGAAGATACATAATACAATAAACATGTGTGAACACAAGTGCATAAG
>ENA-OREC01001629-OREC01001629.1-marine-metagenome-genome-assembly--contig:-NODE-1629-length-11584-cov-8.410707_pt1 | contig 11584 bp, 2 predicted proteins | sample MGYA00248626_ERZ508543 | MGnify/ENA primary metagenome ERZ508543 (study PRJEB26211, sample SAMN05518279) | marine metagenome | isolation source: Puget Sound, Washington, USA | host: Bankia setacea... | reverse complement strand
GATATAATAATAATAATAATAATAATAATAATAATAATAATAATAATAATAATAATAATAATAATAATAATAATAATGGGATAATCGTTGCTTATACGGCTCAACTTTAACAGCTCCCATCTTACATTAAAGGTCAAATGTAGTAGCTATCACAGACTTTGTCTTAATCTTTACGATTTACTACGAGAATTCCCGAAGATTAACGATAACATGTTCGTATATTTCCGTACAGACTGCGAGGTTGACGGCGTGAAATATCCAGAAGGCACACAGTTCGAGGTGGTACGTGGTTGTGACGTATATTCGGACTGCGAGTGTTTCAAGGACGGTGACAAAATGCGCTGGGATTGTTCGGGAACGCAAATAAAGGTGAGTTATCCCCCTTTGGGTTAAATACAAACGTGACCTTTAAAGCGAGAAAATAACATACAAGATAAGAATAGCAGCACAAACAAACACAACTCACACAGCATATCACAAATTGTTTTTTATCCTCTTACGAACGTAAAGTTATGAAACAAATGAGTTCAAAATAGTTCTCAGGGTTCTTACACAAATGGATGTTTTAAATCAACGATATATGTACTTGTTTAGGTCGTTTAATTACGCTACATCGTTACCTTCTTTATCATGGTATAATCACCATATCTCGGGCAGCAGTTATATATAAGTTTTCGAACACAAACACGTGGAAAACTGAATTATCTTATTTTAACGACATCACCAAAGGGACAGTTTTTTCATAAATATATATTTTTTACTTTATTGATTATTTTAGGATACATGTGGTGAATGTAGAAAGTGTAAGATTGGAGATGAGTATTACGATGGTGGAACCACTTTCCCAGGTAATATAACATTTTACCACACTACAAGTTTGTAACGTCGCTTCTGATTGGTCGCCACGACGTCATTTGCATTTAATACCGCCAATACTGACATATGAGAAGATAAGTTATTTAAGAATTGAATGACGACCTGTATGCGTTCATGCGATATGAACTTAATGGGTCACGTGGGCAAATCCATGAAGCGAGTTAGTTTAACAGCCTGAAGAATACTCTTACGGACAGTCGGTCAAATATGAGTCTTTCGTTGTGCTTGCCTTTTACGTTGATGAGCAACACTTAGACATGTGCACATACAAGGTCAGAACACAACATAGAAGACGATGACTTGCAACTTTTGATATCGCCATTCACAACCGCTAGGAAGATCGGTATATACTGAATTATCTTCTCATGTTTCAGTTACATATCTAGTCGGATTCTATTTTTATTTTGGTACTATCATTATCTATCTGAGATTACGAATCAGTTAGTCCAAATAGAAAACTAAATTCGATAACGTGATGGATTTGTTTTTTCTATTAAAAAAAGTTGATCGGCGAAGCGCAATAATACATGTTTTTACCAAGACTCCGCCCACTCAAAGGTCACGAAATGTCGTAATGCTCATGCAAAATGAACCGCATTTATTTTGTACAGAGCTCAAAAGACTAATGTAAATATTGAGAAAAAAGAGGAAATGTTCCATAATCTCCGGACCTATTTGACGATTTTACTGGAACTAAAGGGTTACGTTAACAGCTGTGAAGAATGGTCTCCTTTTCTTTGATTTTATGTCATCGTGAAGTTGAATTAGAACAAATGTGCATGTATTTTAAGTTTCCTACTTTTCCATATTATTTTTTAACACGTATTTCTGCATTTATTACAATATGATCTTCTTATTAAATAATATAATGTACCTGTAAGCAACTATTCAATTTTGAATGTAATATAATTATAAAAAAAAAAACGTATTATTCTTAGTAAATAATCAATCAAATCGATTTTTCAGCCCAAGACGGGTGTACTCGCTACTCTCAATGTACTTGTGATTGCGACGGGCGTTTTGACTGTAGGGGCGGAGTTTACACGTGCGATGGGCGGAGTGACCAACCACCGACTGACCTTTGTAGTGACTGTATTCACGACGGGAGGAATTATCAGTAAATACACTTTATACAATCATATTTCTTTATCAGTCATGTTTTTTTATGTAACCGGGACTTTGGTAAAAGCGTAGCTTAATTAGTGTTCAATAGTTTCTTTTAATTCAATTAATTAATGAATACATTAAACTTGGAATGTACTCGTCACTTTAGTGTCAGATCAGTATTTCCACACTTTACATTTCAATTACCGATTTAACACAATATTTTCATTAGCTTCATACAAACGTTTAATTTAAATCTTTGAGTAATAGTTGTTTCTGAAATGGTCTGAAGTATTATCAAGAAGTACAAGCGTTCTGTATAATAGATTTTCGATTGTATCCTTTAGTTTATAGTAATCTATTTTAGTTCGATTGTGAAACAAGCAATGTTTATGCTTATGTAAATCACGTTCGAATCCGTTCCTGGAACCAACCAGTACTAAGCAATGATAGTAAAGTTTCTTGCTCAAGGAAACAACGGGGGCTTTGACGGGCTCGAACTCACCCAATGCCTGTCCTTTAATCGCTCAGAACAATACGTTAGCTGTATGTATTCCTGTATCCGAGTCGATAATTTATTACTGGTTCCGCGCAAGTCCTACATACTTACTTAGGCAATTTTATTAATCTCATTGGGAAATAGCTTTGTTTTGCTTCTATTTCAGGAATGGTCAAAGCTTTGATTTCACCTCGAGTTGTAAAGAGCACCGGGCTTGTATTTGTAAATGCGGCACCACTCATTGTCGTCGAGTGAAGGACACATGCGGGAACTGTCGGTCGTGTTTCCTTGATGGTAAAGAATACACAGGTGGTTCGAAGTTCGACTACAATAAAGGTTGCATCACGTACAAGGACTGCGATTGTTCATGTAACGGTAAATGGGATTGCTATGGACTCAACGCCATTGATACCTGCAACACATGTCGACAGTGTAACGCCAGCGGGGTAATCTACGACTCGTACGAAAACTTCAAACTAGACAGAAGTTGTTGGCAATACCAATGCTTCTGTCAATGTAATGGAACAACGTTTTGTCCCAGTGCTATAGCCATTAACACATGCTCTCAGCCGAAGGTTTGTCAACAATGCGAAGTGGAAGGACGACAAATCGTTGGCAACACGCACTTCACTTATCAGCTGAACAATATGGATATGCATTGTAGATGCAACTGCGATGGCTCGTATGTTTGTATCGCTGATATGCTTTATATACAACAAGATACGTCGATTTCTGGAACCGGTATTGGAAGTACGAGCGCTCAGTGTTTCACGTGTTCCATCGACGGCCGCTATTACTCCGGTAACTCGAGGTTCGAGGTAACAAGACATGGAGTTACCCTGAAATGCGAATGTTATTGCAATGGCGGGTATTACTGTATGGGGGAAGCGCGATTCGAGTATTTAGGATGTCGGCGTTGCTCACTTTTCGGTAAAAGGTACAACGGTGATTCAAGCTTTCCTCTGATTTACGGTGGAATGAAATTGGCCTGTACATGTTCGTGCGATGGAGGGTATGTCTGCTATGGCTCCCAAAATGAAGTGGTGATCACGTGTCAAGGAGGTCTGGGCAGTTGTTTACCAGAAACCTGCGGACAATGTTTAGTTGACGGCACCCGTTTCAGTGGGGGCGACCAATTTGGAACTGTTTACAAGTATAGAAGCCTGCAATGTGACTGCGGATGCGATGGGTCGTATTATTGCGAAGGAGAAGGCGGGATGATTATTTCATGCGTAAATGGAAGGTGCAGGGAAATCGGCTGCAGTACTTGTTCCGTCTTCGGCACCGATCACGCGGGGGATACAACCTTTGATATTTACTATATTGGTATGAAAGTTAACTGTCGCTGTGAATGCGGAGGGAGCTATCAGTGCTTTGGACATGACAGTGAAGTTATCGTAAACTGTTTATCGGACGGGACAGGCTGTTTGCCGAATACTTGTAGTGCTTGCACAGTGGGTAGCCGTCAATACGCGGGTCTGAGCGAATTCAGGCACTTGTACGAAAGTATAGAAACCATGTGTACCTGCGCCTGCGATTCGAGTTATTACTGTGTAGGCATATCTGAAGAAATCGAGATATCATGCATTGGTGGTAGGTGTACACGTATCGGTTGTAGTGGATGTTCGATTTACGGCAGGCAATACGCAGGGGAATCGGCGTTCGAGATCGTTCATTCCGGTATGCTCCTTCAATGTACATGTGCGTGTGACAGTGGCTACAGATGTGTTGGGACAAATGAAGAGATTATGGTAATGTGTTTGCGTGGAACCGGTGGTGGTTGTTTATCTGGAACTTGTGCCCCATGCTTTGTTGACAACAGACAGTACGCCGGCCTCTCGGAATTCCAATCTCGGTACAAGGGCATCGACGTCAAATGCATGTGCGGTTGTGATGGTAGCAGCTACTGTGTGGGGATAACTACAAGTATCATCGTATCTTGCATGGGCGGGACTTGCAATAGGGTTGGCTGTAAAGAATGCAGCATCTTCAGTAAAGAATACCCTGGTGGAACTCAGTTTGACATGATCTACGCAGGTATCAAAGTCACTTGCGAATGTGACTGTGATGGTGGGTATGTTTGTCGCGGTGCCTCTGGTGTGGTAGTCACATGTGTCAATGGGTTTGGATCTGGATGCCTGATAAGTTCTTGTGGAACATGCATTAGTAGCGATGGACGCCGAATCCGTGGATGGGAATCATTTAGAGATGAATATAGCGGTATTGCTGTGGACTGTACCTGCTCATGCGATGGTTCGTACTTCTGTGAGGGCGTATCCGAGTTGATTGAGCTGTCATGTATCGGTGGCAATTGCGATGTTTCTGGATGCGGTACATGCACTGTATTCGGCGCTGAATATAAAGGAGCCTCAACGTTTCATGTCGTCTATGCAGGAATGAGGCTTGAGTGTACGTGCGGGTGCCAAGGAAACTACGTCTGTTACGGGGAGGATTCGGTAAGTATTATACAGTGTCGAGATGGACGAGGCAATTGTCTAAGGCCTCCATGCCGTGGTTGTCAGCTTGATGGACAAACTTACGCAGGTCTCTCAGAATTCAGACATAGGTATGAAGGCATGGATATGAACTGTCAATGTGGATGCGACGGCTCAGTTTTCTGCCAAGGCGTATCTGTAAACGTTGTTGTGTCATGTATAGGAGGACGATGTAACCACGTTGGCTGCACAAACTGCATGATCTTTGGAAAAGAGTACACCTCACTGTCGACGTTCAATATAATATATTCCGGCTTTCAACTGCAATGTAGATGTGATTGTGCAGGTGGATATATGTGTGAAGGTGGCACCAGCGTCACGTGTTCCAAGAGCATTTCTGGATCATGTTTAGAAACGTCATGTAGGACTTGTATGTTCAACGGTCAACGGTACGATGGTCGCTCTGTGTTTAAGTACGAATACCAAGAAATCGACGTATCATGTACTTGCGGCTGTGACGGGACCATCTTCTGTCAAGGTGTTACAGAGTTGATTGAGCTTCGATGCATCGACAATAAATGTACTGCACCCAATTGTCAAAGATGTTCGATATTCGGTCAACAGTACGAGGCTTTTGACAAGAAAACGATCGTTTACCAAGGCTTACAGTGGGATTGTATTTGTAAATGTGACAGCAGTTACATCTGTGCCGCCGAAGAACGTTCGATTGAATGCGTATCAGGAGGAAATTGCGAAATTCCCAATAGATGTGTCCAATCGTGCATGGTAGAAAATCAACGTTACAGAGTCGGAGAGTCGTTTAGGTACATGTATAAAGGAGATATAGAAATGACTTGCATATGTGGATGTGACGGGTCGTCGTACTGTACTGGACGAGAAGGTATCGTTATATCATGTATTGGTGAAACTTGTCGTCCTTCACGTTGTGGGACTTGCAGTATCTTCGGACAGGAGTACGCGGGTGATTCGGCGTTCGCACTCGTCTACAAGGGCGTCAACATGCAGTGTGAGTGTGCTTGTGATGGCGGATGGAAATGCACGGGACAGTCGGAGGTAGTTGAATGTAAACCTGGACAGCGATGTTGGCCCAGTCGTTGCCGAAAGTGTAGAGTTAACCGTCAATCTATTGAAGGTGGAAGCACTTTCACCTATGATTACCAAGATATAGAAATGCAATGTACGTGCGGATGTGATGGTTCGTATTCTTGTCAAGGCGTTAGTATCGAGATCATCATAGCATGTCAGCGAAGAGGAGGCTGTACCCAGATTGGCGGCTGTCGATCGTGTAATATCTTCGGAAACACTTATGCCGGAGGCTCGGTCCAAAAGTTTGTATATCGTGGTTACTTCATGGATTGTTCATGCGGGTGTGATTCAAGCTACAAATGCGTTGGTACTAAAGACGAGGTCATAGTTGATTGTGCCTCTGGACGAAACTGTTTAGAACAATGTAGAACCTGTAGAATCGACAGTCGAACGTATGAGGGAAACACGGAGTTTGATATTGTTCATCAGGGCAAAGAGATGCGATGCACATGTGGTTGCGATGGTTCATACTACTGCGAGTGTAAAACGGACGACTCGGAACTTTCGTGCAATAGACGAAACTCATGTTCGTGGGTTGGTTGCAGTAGTTGTTTATCTGACGGTCGAACCAGAGCAGTGGCGGAGACGTTTGAAAAGATGTATGAGAATGTACGTCTGAGTTGTTCGTGTAACTGTGATGGTAGCTACCGTTGTGAAGGGATTGAAATATCGGTCGTTTATATTTGTACTGCTGAGGTATGTCAACGTCAAGGATGTTTGCCTTGTATGGTGGAAGGCCGTCAATACCAGGATGGGCAGACGTATGAAACCCGGGTCGGACGCATTGTTAGACGATGCCGTTGTAATTGCGATGGAACAAGCTCATGCGAGGATGTTCCCCAGTGTACGCCATGCTCTTATAGCGGTCGGGAATACGGAGAGGGCCAGGAATATGAACGTATAACTGGACGCACCAGGGAAAGATGCCGATGTAACTGTGATGGGCGGTCAACATGCACAGCGATCGAGCGCCCACAGTGTGACACGTGTCTGATTGACGGTGAACGTTATCCCGGCCACTCACGTCATAGAATTTATCGAATTGGCGTATCCTATATTTGTGATTGTCATTGCAATGGGAAGAGTGAATGTAACATAGAACGTCCTACGTGTAAAGACTGCTCAATAGGACCAACCCGTTATAGTGGAAATACCGATTTCGAAGCTGTACTGGATGGAACTCGAATGGACTGCAAGTGTCATTGCGATGGTCGATTCACATGTGAAAGTGACGTCACGGTATGTACGTCACAGAGTGGTTGCGTTCCAATTTGCGGCACGTGTTCTATTGACGGTAAAACGTTCCAGGCTAACACTAACACCAGGACATCGGTGTTCGGCGAAATCATGCAGTGTGAATGTGGTTGCAAGGGTCAATACACCTGTGTCAGTGAAACCCGAACATGCAGCTTCAATACTGGTTGCCAAAGCACATGTCGTTCTTGTACGATCGAGGGTCGCCAGTACCAAGGGGACACCACCTTTGATGCAGTATTACAGGGTACAAACATGCGTTGTAGTTGTGATTGCCAAGGACGATACAGCTGTCAAGGCGGAAGCTACACGTGTACATCCGAAGCGCAATGTATCAAACAATGCTCCTCGTGCACGATTGCTGGTCGCCAATACTCCGGTGATTCTACATTTGATACCATAATTGAAGGAAACTCTGTGAGATGTACGTGCGATTGCAATGGTCGATATGAATGCAGTGGAACTGGGGTCTCCTGTTCAACGGAACGACCATCATGTGTTCTTGAGTGCAAGTCGTGCACGATAAGCGGCAAATACTATAACGGAGATACAACGTTTGATGCTGTTGTTAGTGGAAGTATGATGCGATGTTCTTGCGATTGTCAAGGGAGTTACGAATGTCGTGGAGAAAACAGGATTTGTACTAACAGAGGATGTGTGGATGATTGTGACAAATGTGTAATTGACGGACAATCTTACACAACGTATAATTCAGACTTCACGGCTGACGTATTCAGTTATCGAATGAACTGTCGGTGTTCTTGTGACGGCGGGTATCGCTGTACAAGTGATGAGCGGGTATGCACACATTCTACGGGCTGTGTCGACTTGTGCGCTGGCTGTGAGATTGAGGGAAAAATGTACAAAGGTGGAACGCAATTTGATATCTTCCACCAAGCTTACAACATCCCTATGACATGCGATTGTGAATGCGGCGGAAGCTACAAATGTAGAGGAGTTAAAACAATACCATCATGTGTTGGGTCAAGCTGTCCAATGGGCGATCAGTGCAACGATTGTACCATAAACGGCCAAACGTATGAAGGAAACTCTGAATTCCATACCCAGATAGACGGGCTGACAATGCGGTGTACGTGCTCTTGTAGCGGAAGCTATAGATGCGAAGGTCGTGAATCAAAGTGCTATGGTGACGACTGTACAACTGACGGGTCTTGTCATTCATGTATGGTCAGAGGACGACGTTACCAAGGTAATTCACAGTTTGAGATTGAAGGGGATGGCGGTATTCGAATGAAATGTACTTGCGATTGTACCGGGCGCTACTCGTGTCGTGGTGAGAGGACAGAATCTGTTTGTGTAGGTTCCTCTTGCGATCCCAACCCAAGCACATGCAGCCAGTGTACTATAGACGGACAAACGTACGAAGGTGGTACAAAGTTTCAGCGAACGTCGAGTAATGGAATAGTTATGGATTGTACTTGTTCATGTAACGGCGCGTACGAATGTGAAGGCCGACGGACGGAATGCACCGGTCCAAACTGTGGAGGAACAAGCGGATGTAAACGTTGTATCATAGACAACAGACACTACTCCGGTAATACACGATTCAATTTTGTTAAAGGTGGTATAACGTATACGTGTGTTTGCTTCTGTGACGGATCGCACTCTTGTGAAGGTACTGGAGGAATCGGTTATTCGTGTTTAGGCGATGAGTGTGCGGCTGATACTTGTCGTCCATGTAATCTTGACGGACAGGAGTACCAACTCGACGCTAAATTTAGGCTACGCAAAAATTCGCTGACGATGAATTGTGTGTGTGAATGCGACGGTGCTTACAGGTGTTTCAGTATCACCGGATCATGCCGTGGAAACGAATGCGACGATTACGGCTGTAGCTCTTGTATGATTGAGGGAAAGTCTTACGTTGCCGGGTCTGTTGTGGAAACACCGGGTGGATTAATATGCGAATGTGAATGTAGCGGGCATTACAGCTGTAGGACAAAGTCACTCTCAATCCAATGCGTCGGTGCTGAGTGCGGGACAGGTAACTGTAAACGCTGCAACGTGGACAATGACCTATTCGACGGCAACACCCGATTCCAGTTCCGAAAGTATGGATTACTGATGTCGTGTGCCTGTAACTGCGATTCTTCATACACCTGCCGCGGATATCAAATCATTTCTAGTGGACAAACAACAGATCTAGATGGATGCATTCCTTGTATAGTAGATGGAAAACGAATAAACGGAAACACGCGATTCCAAGCCCTGGTTAAAGGAGAAAGAAAGGACTGTTCGTGTAGCTGTAGCGGGCAGCATTCTTGTCACGAGGTTGCAGAATGCAGACAATGTTCCATTGGAAACGAAAAGTACACAGCCAATCAACCTTTCACTCTAACTCGAAATGGACGATCCCTTCAGTGCCGATGTGATTGTGTTGGAAACTTTGAATGCACAGGCCGTAGAGTTGTGAGAGGTGGATTCGACGGATGCAGCGAGTGTGAAATCTTTGGCGTTACCTATAAAGGGGATACAAAATTTACAACAGATGTCGGAGGAATAAGAATGCTTTGTGATTGCAAGTGTACAGGTGAATACATCTGCAGAGGCTATAGGTCTATTACCAGTGTACTTCTTCCTGGTGAAAAACAAGAAACGTGTGAACCTTGTACTATTGGTTCTACCGAATACGCAGGCAATAGCAAGTTTACTTTACAGAGAGGGTGTTTCAGCGTTGAATGTGTCTGTGGATGTAACGGTTTGTTTGATTGCCCGATACAGAGGCCACAGTATACGTGCGGGGAGAGTGGATTCATGTCATCTGGAATACAACGTCGTTACAGGATTGCCGGAAGTCAGGTTTACACTTCCGGTGTGTCGTCATCAAGTGTCCAAGAATCAACTGTCATCGTCAGTAGCTCGGATACCTACTCGTCAGGAGGCTCGTGTTCTTCGTGTTTCATCAACAGTCAACAGTATTCTGGTAACTCACAGTTCGTTCTCCAAGATAGCTGTCTCAGATGGACCTGTCAATGTGATTGTAGCGGGTTCATGAACTGTTCAGCGGTCGTTGGTACCGATTGCGACGGACCTTTCGACGCATTTGAACAACGGCAATGCATCAACTGCAAAGCTTTTGGAACTGAGTATCCGTCAGATAGGGAATTCGTCGTAGCCCGGAAATGCGAGACGCTTAACTGCATGTGTAAGTGTGATGGTTCGTTTGAATGCCCATCTTCGAAAACAGTACGAACATGTGATAACCGTCCACAAAGCATTTTAGTTAATCTCAAGCCGTCTGGCGTTGGTGGAGCGAGCACCTTTGTTGAGATGCCATCAGGGTCAAGTAGCTACAGCACGTCGAACTTGGTCTCTGGAAATGAAATGAACATTCGAGGTGAGGTTCTTGGGTCGGACAGAGGAGGGTCGTCATCTGGTTCATCGTCATCGTCGTCGTCATCATCATCGTCGTCGTCGTACAGATCATCGTACTCGTCATCTTCATCATCTGGTTCGTCTGGTTCCTCGTCGTCGTCATCAGGTATTTATTGCTATGTTAAACTGAAAAGGACACAATAGAATCCTTTCGCATAAGCATTCATTAAATCGCAAATCTTTTTTTAAAGAGTTTTCTCTTAACACAAATTAAAGTTGTTGCAAAATGAACCGTAATGTGGACGCTGATATTATTACAGAGGTTGTTAAAACTATAAATACTGATAGAAAGAAATCCTATCGAAGCCAGTTAATCATGAACGTGAAGGGTCTTCTTATATATATGATGTTGGGGACATTTCAACCATAATACTAGTACTAACTAATTTTACCCAAGAACTTTATACTGTTGTACCATGTATCAAGCATCGTTTCTAGATTAGATATCAGTTCTTTGCCACTTAAAACAGCACCCTAATTGGTTAAGGCGCTGTAAAAGGCATATATATATATACATTTGTTTATGTTTGTTAACTCTACGTTATAGCTTCGTCACGTGTAAGCGGAACGAGCGGTGGTAGCGGTGGTAGCGGCGGTAGCGGTGTTGGCGGTGGTAGCGGCGGTAGCGGTGCCTGTCGGAGCTGTCAAGTCAATGGAGAGGTGGGTTATAGAAATACATGTAACTTCTATTTAGAAACATAAAATATCACTAAATCAATATAGGAGCTTAAATGAGTCTTTATTTAATATAAACAGGTTTCAGATGAACACTATTTGGGAGAGCATGATAACCTCATAAAGTGTAAAATACAAATGTCGTCCTTGGTTTAAACATATTTTTATTCGGAAATATTTACAGATACAAGGATAACACACATATATCAGTAAATAAGGATTGTATCGAAAGCCCAGG
>ENA-OREC01001628-OREC01001628.1-marine-metagenome-genome-assembly--contig:-NODE-1628-length-11585-cov-13.519639_pt1 | contig 11585 bp, 2 predicted proteins | sample MGYA00248626_ERZ508543 | MGnify/ENA primary metagenome ERZ508543 (study PRJEB26211, sample SAMN05518279) | marine metagenome | isolation source: Puget Sound, Washington, USA | host: Bankia setacea... | reverse complement strand
AACAGCCTGAGGAATACTCTTACGAACAGTCGGTCAAATATGAGTCTTTCTTCGTGCTTGCTTTTTACGTTGATGAAGCAACACTTAGACATGTGCACATACAAGGTTGGAACACAATGTTCAAGAAGACGATGACTTGCAACTGTTAATATCGCCACTGGGTTATCTTCTCATGTTTCAATTCCGTATACAGTCCAATTCTATTTTCATGTTGGTACTGTGATTTTTTAACTGAGACTACGAAGCAGTTATCCCAAATACAAAACTGAATTTGATAACGTGATGGATTTGTTTTTGTTTAAAAAAAGTAGATTGACCAAGCGCAATAATACATGTTTTGTTACCAAGACTCCGCCCACTCAAAGGTCACGAAAGGTCGTACGGTATTTATTTTATACAGAGCTCAACGGACGAATGTAAACATAACATCTTGATGGACAGACGGGCGGGCGGAGTTGCTTATATCATACCGGCCAAACGTGCCTACGGTTCACGTGCACAAGATATACTTTAAATATGTACTTTACTAATGTCAGTTATGTCTTATCTTTTGCAAAATTGAAGGTGTTGTACTCATGTACATTACGTGCACATGCTTATGTGTAGTCATATACATATTTCTGTTTGGTTCGAACGAGTCGGTGTACCAGTTGTTTAAATGATGCAATGTTTAATTGTTCTAAGTATTATTTTGGCGGCGGAAGTAAGTTGTGCACAGGAGCATTGTTGCACACAGAATAAGTTATATCTTACAATAAGCTCACTGTCGGAGACGGTCTTGCCTGATGCAGCGGACATATTCGGATTGACTATCCTAGACGTAAGTAGTTACTGTCAACTCTTGTAGATGGTTTTTAAAAACGTGAATATTTTCTTAGACATCTCAATTCTAGCTGAGTGATATGTGCATTATTTATTAAGAAACACGACCTCTTCAATGGTAAGACTACTCACTGGTTCTGTGACTGAAGGCGCTAGTTTTGCTGGACTGCCTTAACATTGAGTTTGAGTTTAGTTGAGTTTTTAAACAGCGTAGATTCATTAAATCTTCTATTTCATGTACTTGAAGAGGAACATGACATAATCATATATGTATGCATCGTGGTCGTCTTTGTGATCTTCCCCCCGCTACCATAACCACTTCCATCGTCATGATTGTGTTTATGTATAGGAGATAGTACAGTTAGACAGTGACTATGACGCACATATGCAGAGGTACAACAGCAGTTCATTGGACAGCAGCACCAACCAAAGGGTTACAATCTTACTCTACAGTGACTATGATGCGGTACGTACACCAAGTTGCAACTCTTTCGTCCCTGTATCTGTCTATATAGGTCAGTCATTCCGTCCATGTATGTCAAACACGCACGCGAACATGCATTCAGACATACTGGTTAGCTGTAATCGTACACGTTTTAAAGACGTTCCCATCCAAAATCATATAGAAAAGTGTGTGTAATGCCGACTGCTTCTTTGATCACAGGCCAATCGATCATCCTTGGGTGGTATAGATATATAGATATTCTTTATTTGTTCCAGAGAATAGTGTACAGTGTATTGGATAATGGTTCCTGTGTGGGACGGCCTATGTCTGAAGACGTGTATATGCTAGGACCTTGTACAAGTGAGATATTTTCTAGAGAACACACATTTTATTAGATATGTTGAGCAGGTTTTACTCGTACAGGTCCCATACTTTGTTAAAAGCAATTGATATATGGTTTGATTTTCTTTTAGATTAGTTATACGTTTAAACCGATTAACCGCCTACTACAGCATATGCTAGATCCTTTATATATTACTATCATTTACACGCCGAAAAAACTGGCCTCTGTGAATAGCGGGGTGTTTCTAGTTTACCTTTAGCGTTCATGCATTTTAAACTTAACATAAACTGTGAATACGTTTAGTGTGACACCTGTTTTAACGCATTTTTTGGTTATATCGCGTAATGCTATGCGCACCCTCTAATAATGTCAATGCATGCGTTTTTGTTTGTAATCAAAATAGTAACACATTGTCAAGAAAAACAAATGGACTCAAAGGTAAAAAAGAATCGATTTTGCCAATGTTTGCAGTTTTGAGTAATTTTATTAGGCTCAAAATTACCCACCACACCATAATAAAATTCTCCCCTTCATAATGGAAAAATGATATTAAAAACCGTCTTACTGTATCAGCAGCCCTCGTTCATTTATCTGTTGGTGACGTAAACGTCATGTGACTTATTAAGAATGATAACATTCCACTGTGTTGCATAGTACACGTGGTATATATTTCATATTCAATAATGCATGTGTTTTATTAATTGAATATGTTTTACTTGGTTAACATTGTTTAAACCCATTTTAAAATTAAATGACTTTATATTGCATTTTCCTTGTCGAATTTTAGTTGTTAACTGCTGATAATCGTTGGTCTTCCTTGTATATTACAAAGCACACCCTGTGAACACTGCACTGCGGTAAAATATCCTTTTCTGCAACAGCCAATGAAAGGCGTCGAAACTGGTGTATGTCCAAAAATATGTGGCGGCACACTAACACTCGTTGACAGTGATAATTTAAACAAAAAAAGACGTTCTTTGACCTCCCAAAAAGGATGTTTAGATTGAAAACAAGAACGTTTAGTTAATATGATTTAATTTCTACCAGAAAAAAGTAATTAGAAACTGGTGACTCGGGGATAACACATTTTTACAAGTGTATATGATTCCTGATTCATCTCAAACAGACAGTATTGGCTCTAACTTTACTCTTGAGAGAAGCTACGACATTGGTTCAGGTGACGCCGCCGTGAGGGTGAACGTTTATACCGGGATTTACCTGGATACATTGAGATTGACCTGGCATGCTCTGGACGCAGACTGTACACCCGTTTCCATGACATATTATGGAACGACAGCAAATGGTACGGTTATGGCATTATTCTTGATGAAGCCACTCCAGTGGTCCGCTTTTCCATCACTGCTATAAATGGTCCGTCGTCGGCATTTTAAGAGCGTTGCGAACAAAGAACGTTGAGGATGTCAGCATCTAAGAACTTTTAAACACGTGTAAACTTTCGCCGAGCAGATAAGAATCTTTACCAACGCCAACATACGTAACGAGTGATATATACATTTTACTGGACACTGTAGCGTATTCAATGCTGTATAACAAATACTCAAAGGCAGAAATGTATGCACTTTACTATGAGTCTACAAACATTTGTTACCATTTGAATATTCATGCACTTCAGGAACAACCGTTTTGAACACGTATACATTTGAGGGTGTAGTTCAAGGTGCTCTACGTGAAGACACGGCCGTGGATCTTCCGGAAGCGTGCAAATTAGTGGTATGTTTGTACACCAGGGTACCCTTTTACTAGTTAAACATTTAGGTCTTATGTTGGATCATATTAGTTCTCCCAACGCTGTTTCAATCACTCAAAAGCCAAAAATAAATAAATTACAATTTGACTACAATAAGAAAAGCGTCTATATATCTGAACAAAAGGGTATATTACATTTAATTATGGGACTTAGGTGTATATAAAATTGTCCATTAGATGCATGCTATGTTTTGTAATTGCTTCCCCGACAGGCCCTCATACTACAACAGTAGCTTCAAGTTGAGTGTCGAGATATAATTGCATGTAAATCATATTTTCTTATGTTTATAGAACTAAAGACGTGTGAAACTATTTCTATATGTTTCAGGACACCTCCGAAATTATTGGGAAGTGAAAACGCACACTTTATTAAGTGTATATTTAAATAAATACATAAATAAAGTAAACATTTAATCCGAGTTGAGTTTCATATTCCTCTCCAAATGTAAGTTTTAAAACAACATGTGAATATATACTTCTCACAGCCCACTGTATGGGAGGGATTTACCGTTGATTAACGTCAGTTCCGCCCAATATGTATTGTGAATAATAAACACGATAAAACTCACTTTTATTTAGCTTTTTTAAATTTACGCCAATCCAAAAGTTTGTATTTAAAGAAACATCGCACGTGAGGATTAAGGAAAATGTGTATGTATCACCAATTGTGCTTAGATTTTAGTTTTTGTAGTGGAATGACGACGTAGAAGACATACATCAATGCCAAAATAATAACTCGATTTGTTCATGAACCAAACTGAAATACAAATAATTGAGCTAAACCATTGTTGTTAACATATTATTTCAACAATAGTGGACGTGTATTGGTGTTACTGCTTGTCGTTTGATGATTGTCCGTACATGTACTATGATAAAGTGACTTTAGTCCACCAATAACTGGAATTACTTCTGCACACACACGCACGCACACAACAATCTCACAAGCAGTGGTCTCCCCTGACAAGTAGAATAGATTGGGAGACTGCAAAGAACGATAACTCTACATGGGAGATTGGCAGAAAACATACAGAATCCAATGCAATCAGTAGATAACAATATTTTTATTAAGAATATTTTAAACACAACTACATAACAAGTGTACATACATTATTGTGAGTACATTCACTTGTTCTGATATACACGTGCACATCACTCTGTTAACATTATGCTGAGTACAGATCCTACTGAACAATTTAAATATCAAAGGGTTAATAAAAATATAACACATCATTCATACATATTAAAATATTGGTATCTACACAGTTGACTCACCATACAGCATGACTTGAACAGGTTGATGCATTTTCGTTTCACTTACAATGGTTGATACACGCTGCTAAATAAGCCATGTCCTTCAAAGTTGACTTTTTAATTGCAAATATTGAGAGGCCTGACAGAAGTCTCTACCCACTCAGCTATGGCAAATAGTAGGAAAATACATGTATGAACCTTTTAGCAGTTTAACAGACATATTTAATATACCATCACAATTCAGAATGACTATATAATTATACATGTTTACAAGTGATATTTGCAATTCTAAAACGTTTCGATGAATTTGTTATGGTAGCCACGTGTACATACCTATGGTAGTCATGTAAAGTTTTTTTTGCAAAGACAAACAACTAAAGTAAACACATACGCCTAATGCACAAATACTAAACATAATAACACTGCACATTGCAACATAGTAACACTTATTTGATAGCACATAGAGAAAGTAATGAAACAATTAAAGAGACAAACAAGTAAATTTCTCTTCTTCAAAGTAAGTTTTAAAAAAACAACATGCAATAACCCTAAATGTGATACAAAAATAATACATGTTGCAAAATATATGGAAATAAACTAACTCCTGACAATTCACTTTAATTTGCATTTCTTATGTAACTCTAGTCTTATTACATACAATAAACATGCATACAATAACTTAAATATGTTCAAACTGTATAGGTATCTCATTATTAACAGACCTTAAAAAGGGTACAGAAAAAACATACTTGAACAGAACATTGTAAGTAATAAGCACCTGGAACACTGTTACAGCAATGGTTTTAAGGATTTTACATCATTTTGACAGAAAGGTGAAGTACATGTAGCAAAAACTAGAGAGTTAAGGGTCTTATAAGTTTGACATTTGTGATGGAACACACAGGTTCTAATACAGTGTAGGTGCAAATTGTGTCAACAGCTCTGGCTAAAGCTGTACCCATAAAATATATTTGCAACTATTGAAAAACACTAGCAGAGCCTCTAAAACAATTGCGATTACTAAAAATTGTCTATACATTGTGACTCTACTGTCACAAATATCGAAATAACTGGACGCTTAATCCCTTTATCCTATTCCACTGCACTGACTTTTAGTTATTTACTTTGGTTTACAAGCCGTGACTCAGCGTATTGTTTTAACACAATGTAAAGTAATTAACAGTTGCGAAGTCCAATTAAAATCAACGTTATAAAGTGAGTGGGGAAGAATAGCAATGGTGTAGCACAATAATAACACTGCATGAACATGATTAACCCAACATTACCTGAGGAAATATGCTGTAGTTTTGCTGATCAATACATATTTAGAAATAGAAGCAATCATAGAGTTTAGTTATTTTAGCAATTCTATTGCACATTGAATCCAAAGAGAGAAATTGAACAAAAAACATTATAACAGCATACACCATCTTTTCAACTTAACGATTTCAAGTTCATGTACTGGTACTTCAAATAGACCTTTGTTCAACATGAAACCTTCTAGCATGTACAAATAAGTTTATGTAAGAAAGTTGTGGTCCATGCGAACAGATCTAAACATAATTAACTGAAATGCCTGTTGTAAGCATTGTACATGGAACTTAATAAGCAGGAAATTAATTCTAACTACACGTATAAGTATAATAAACAATGCTATAACGTCTGGGATATATATGTAATGTAGTAAGTATAAGTTAGCTCTCAAGAGTCAAGAGTATAATGACAAGTTTGTAACAGTTTGACATTACCTAAACCATTTACCACCAATAAAGTTATAAATGGGAATCAGTCTGAGAAACAAGAACAAATATGAGTTTAATTACTAATCCATTAAAACTATCACACCATTTTATTGCACAAGTTAATATTTCAGTTGATGCATACCATTGAAGCCATGCAATGCATTTGGCAGCTTTTCCTTAATTTTCTAATTAGTAAATCTGTTGTTGTTTTCTCAGCTACAAAGTACATACACAATTTGAAGCTTGATACAAACTAAATAAGATACATGTACTTTACAATAAAATTTACAACAATGAAAAAAGCAGAAAACTACAACGGTTTTGCATGACATTCTAATTTAGTGTAGATCAACATTTCTATAGTTCCTCTGGGTAACATCTATTGAATATGTAAAGTTTAAGTGAGTATGCACCATAAAATAGAAGATGTAAGATAGGTAAAGCTACAAACGCTGTTATACAACATACAACTACAGTTGGCCCTGGGCTAGACCAATCTAACACATGTGGATATAGTACATATCTATGGTCTATCCCATACAGGATCCCACTAAATATGATGTAAATCAACCCATACGCTAGAGCATAGAAGAAGTGGAAAAGCCGGATTGGTATAGCAGACACACAATGCTCAAGTACAATGATGATAGAAGTAACAGCATGTAATTCAAAGTTGTCTATTAGCATAGCTTCACTCATGGAGCCCATTTGTGGGTATAGCATTGTCCAGAATATGATTGTCACAAGAAAGCAGGCCAGAGATGCTACTGTATACAACAACCAGACAAGCTTGGGGAGAAAGCTAATAGATGTTTGTGGAGTGATGACCATAACATCTCCAGGGTTGATCAGTTCCTCTCTACTGCTATCAGTCCCAGGGATGTTCTCATAGTCATCGTTGGCCCACAAACTTGGTTGTACTTGAAGCTCATGAAAGAGTCGTCGGTGGTTCTCTGTGGTTAGTCTACTCCAAATACTGACATCAACTTTACAGGAAAATATCACTACCCATAAGAAATGTACCACCAGATATAATGTTAAAACAATGTAAGTCCATGTTGTTAAAAAGTCAAATATACTGATGTCAATATCGTTCAAGTGTAATGTTGGATTTCTAGAAGTATATGCCAACCAGAAGACAGTGTATGCAGTAAGGATAAATCTGTAGATTAACGTCACACCAAGGGGAACTCTCCACTATAAACATATCGAACAAATTCATTTTGGTATTATTTAACAACTTAATAACATTATTTTAAATATTCTTATATCACAATATCCTTGCGGTACAGTACTATACCATGGACTGATTTTTTTCCTGTGGCATGAAGTGTTGTGGTTTTCAAATAAGACACTTTCGTTGACAAATAATTTGTGGATTTTGCCATAAACCATTTATATGTGTTGTCTTTTAATTCATGTTTCAATGACAGAGATATCAAGTAAAATAAATGTACGAAGTTCTGTCAAATATTATACATGGCATATTAGTAACTCACATGACAGTATGAGAAGCGCCCTTGATGGATATCAGAGAATAGAAAGTTCTTCCGCTGGAACTCACGCCCAAAGAACAAACAAAACGCACTTCCAGGCATGGTAAACACTTCCTTTTTTCAGACTACCTTCAATAATAAAAAGCTTAAATTGTCACAAAATTAGTTCATAGTTTGGTATTATGCATGCCATAATGAGAATGGTCATGAAATTGAAAAAAAAATCAAACTTAATTAAACTTTCATTTAAAAAAAATATCCAGTCTAATTGCACAAAACGACGAATTTATTTTTAAAGAAATTAATCAAGAGTAAAAATGTGGTATGTGATAACGATGCGTAATATAATTCATGTCATGGCAGAATTTTTATCTTGCCATTTAAAACGAGCCAACTCCATCCGAATTGTTTGTCCGATTTTAGTTTAACTTTGAATTTTTGACATTATTCAATATACGAGAGAAAAAACGCGGGTGTCACCCATCTATACTGTCACTGCATTCCGTGTGTGTAGGTTTATTATAAAATGCTGACCACAAAACTGACTTACCTGACAGAGAATCTTAAATTCAACAATATATCCAGGAAACAATTGTTTTCATATCAGTTTATTCGAGTTAGTTCCCTTGCTGTCAGTTGTAAATCGATTAAATATCACGTGCCGAGTCCAATACAGAGTTGTCGATCCTTGTACTCAGTATGTGAGAGTGAGTCATTTTCATATAATATTCTAGATCATGTTTGATAAAGCTGATATTTTAAATACTCGTTTTTGTAGATGCATTAGATTATCTATGTAGATTTGTTAAGGTGTGGACTATATTATTAGAAATAAAACATGATTTTAATGTTTGAAAATCAACTAGTTTGTCATAAATTGTATGGAATTATCTAGAGTTAAAACTTTTTTAACTGACTTTCATAAATAAAATAAAAAATGTAATAAAAATAGCGCTACATGTATTTGTCAACCATGTTTTTTTTTGACACACAATTTCAGTAGAACGCTATGTTAGTATGAATCAGAGTGAACATGTTAGATCACCAAGATCACTCCAAGAGAGATGCCCGGCACTTTTAAAATTCCTAGAAATTGAAAATGGGCGATGATATAACTAGAGAACACAGAATGTGTAAACAATGTACACTTGTATTCTTTAAAATGAATATAGGTAAAATACCAACTAGCTGCAGATTTGAGCCTTGTGGTGTTTACATTGACAATTCTTTTTTGAAGTCAAAGCTGTTATGTTAATTTGAATCACAGGGTCACCATTTGAGGTACCTGCATAACATGTGTTGTAGACATTCAGCTACATGTGGATTAAAATACATGTGTTGTGATGTTATATGCACTGTTTGGGCTTGCTTGTGAACATTTTAGTGTTTCAGTAAATGCTATTTAATTTCAAATGATGATTACACAATGAGACTTATTTCCCACAACTGGAAGGGGTTAACACGGACGCCTTTCTAAACAAGTTGGGCATGATAATTACTCAAAATGTGTTCAGATAATGACACTGTTCGCCGAAGCAACTAGGATGCCACAATCTTAGTGTTCCTCCTTTTCGCCAAAGCTACTCAGAGAGGAAAACAACACTTTCTGTCATTTATCAAGCTATTCCTACCAATGGTACTTTTTTCTCCTCGATTTGTCTTCGCTGACGGTCAGAACAGGACTAATTGTTTGAATGAATTTTTTGGGTTTACTGGTATACATGTAATATGTTATACCTGTCTTGTAGTACTTAGTTAAAAAGTCAGTCTTTTATTACTTTGGAAGTCAAAGTGAACCATGTCTAGAGATGAGTCCCATATGAAAAGTGTTTATGTATTTATAACTAAACTAATTTTGCAAAGCTTTTTTAGAGTGATTACAGATTTACTTTGAAACTGGCTACATGCTGGACTGAACTTTAATTGTATGCTCTAAGTCAGAAACTTGCAGTCATATTAGTGTTAAACCAGTTGGTAAATGCATAAGGGTTCTATCTTCTTTTATATTGAACTGCACTTAAACCCCTCCCTTTCACCTGCTCTAATGGTACAATCTAAAACTCAAATGTAATGACAGTCTCGTGGTTAGCAAACATTGTTCACCAATCAACACTATTAAATCAACTAACTACACATGAAATTGACCTGTTTCAAACATGACCCTCAGTTAAAATGACGTCTCAAACTTCATATGATCTTAAGAACTAACCAATCTGTGAAAATTTAACAAAATGGTTACATTGATATATCTATTATAAGTATTAGATAATCTACCGTTACTCTCCGAGTGTCTGATTTCATATGGATACAGAACTGATTCTACTTCAACTAAGAACTAACCATTAATTCAGACTGGTAGTTTGGAACAATGGAACAAAGACAAGTAACGTTGGCAGATTGTGCAAACATTCAGTTTATTCCCCTTATATAGTTACCATGCTAAATTAACATTGATAATAACAACAATCACATAAGAGCTAAACTGACAACACATAAAAAAAATGTATATATATTTCACAACTGCCTTTACAATGTTCAGAATTGTAAGTTCCAGTTATATCTAACATTAATGAAGAAATGATTCTATTTAAAATTGCAAGCATGCTTAAACATCATCATCATTTAAGAGTTCAAAAAGTCTACACAAAAATGTAATATCAAGAAAACTGCAGATTTTGTATTCGTAACTGAAAACCTAGTTGTCTGAATACCAATACAAAGTAAAATAAATGTAGCATTAATAAAAGTGGCGACCATTTTAATTAAAAGTAGATGCACACATGTTTTGTTTGTGGATCTTGACTGTGTATGTCACTCTACTAAAAGTATATGAGTTACTTGTTTTCTATCTACTATTGCCTGACACTCTTGAATAGATTACATGTGCTAGATGTGTATACAAAGGACACGTGTTCTAAACTCTGTTGTTATAACACGACAACCTATTCCACCTATTTCACAATTCAGCAGACCTTGTAATGAATTTCACGAGTGTCTGGTCAATATTCCCATGATATACAAGTGATCATTGATAAGAGTGTTACTTTAAACTTCATAATTTTGAAACAGTGCTTTTTTTTTAAAGAAAATGTCCCTTCATACAAAGTAATAAACATTTGATATCTTATGTACCTCACATCACAAACATGTTTTTATAAGTATATTAATTACAGGTATAATGCAGTATATATCATCCTAGAATTTTAAGCTCAACATATTTTGAGTCGTTGTATCAATTCAACCTTTAAATCATTAAATAATGTTCCATGTATTTACAACTTCTGTCAATGCAAGTATTATAGTCTATCAAAAGTGTTAAACCTGACATCTGAAAATAATAACATCATTTACTAAAAGGTGATCATGATATCAATATATTGTAGCAAAAGTTCAAAATATTGATAACAGCTTGCGTAAAGATAACAACAAGTTTTGAGCTTTGTTAGCACATTGCAGGAGCATTTACAACAAATTGATATACATCCTCTAATACAATACAATACATTTGTTATATTTGCATGTTCATAGTTTCAAATAACAAGTCCTTTTGTTGGCTGTTCATTGAATCAACCACTGAAATACAGTAAAACTCCGCTATTAAGACCACCACTTTGTCTGAGGAAAAATGGTCTTTATAGTGGTGTGGTCTTACTATTGAGTTAAGATAAAGAAGAAATCAATGAAATGGGACTTTAAAATGGTGGTCTTAATAGTGGAGT
>ENA-OREC01001627-OREC01001627.1-marine-metagenome-genome-assembly--contig:-NODE-1627-length-11589-cov-13.372133_pt1 | contig 11589 bp, 3 predicted proteins | sample MGYA00248626_ERZ508543 | MGnify/ENA primary metagenome ERZ508543 (study PRJEB26211, sample SAMN05518279) | marine metagenome | isolation source: Puget Sound, Washington, USA | host: Bankia setacea... | reverse complement strand
CGAAATATTGAACCAAAAATAATTACTGTGTCAAGGTTTTGCAATGGACACATAAAAAGTAATTAATGAAGAGTTTTCTGATTGCTTTGTATTACAGGGTGCCGGACTAGGTCAACTTGATATAGCATTGGCCCAGCAGTTACAGCAGCCAGGCAGTGGTCTGTCTTCTACCCCAAATACCAGTGCAGATATGGGTGCCCCGCTTACAACCAGTACTAGTCTTCTACAACTGGATGATGCTCAGTCCTCAAACAGGGAAAGGTGAGTCAAAAACAACAACTACCCATACAGTAGAAAGGTGAAGGACGTAAATGTGATACCATGGCCTTCTATGAATACATCTCAGGACACAAACAATGTCATAATCTCTGATGGTCCTGCTCATTACAGCATATAGCAACAACTAGAAAATGTCATTACAGATTTCCAAATATCCACTTATACTGAGGTTATCTTGTCATTGACATTATGCATTTGTTTCTTGTTAATTTCACAGTGAGAGTGAAACTACAATTGGCCATTCAGACGCAAAGAAACGCAAGGCTCGAACCAAACGACGGAAAACAGTAGACAAATCTCCAAGTCTTACAATCCTGAGTTATGAGGAGGACGAAGTGGAGTGCCTACTAGAACTACCAAATAGAAATGCTGTTACATTCAAGTTTGCTCTGGAAATTGATAAACCAGAGGAAATTGCTGAAAGCCTGGTGAGTTGGTATTGAATGCTAGTTTGAATTCGAATAGAAGAAAATAAAGATTAGCTAATTTATCATAGAACACAGATCTACCAATTGATTTTTAAAAAGTAGATCGTATTTTTAATTATGGTCAAATTGTTTAATAGTCAAATTTCCAAACATGATTGTAAGAAATGATTTCATGCAGTAGTTTCAGTGTATATCTCAATGCTTTATTTGTATTGTTTTAACTTCATTTAACAAGTTCCTTTTTCTGTTTAGGTGTTAGAGGATTTACTGCACGAGCTCCAAGCAAGGTGTGTGATCACGTTACTCCATAAGGCTATCTCTATGGTAAAAGAGGACCATGTGTCAGCCATGCAAGTAACGTTAACAGTGACAGAGACGCCTGTAACAAGTCCTACCACGTCGAGAAAAGGACTCAAACATGCCACCTCTGATGGCAAAGACGCTTCAAAGGTGAGCTTCTATTTATTTCTCGGCCATAATTTCTGAAATTGTTTGTAGTGAATGTAGAATAAGGAACTAAACTTTAAAAATATTTTGATTGTTATAGGTATTAAGTTTAGCATTGATAATTGGACAAAATGATAACCAAACTATATGCTAAATGGAAAACAATACCATTTTATTCTAAATATTCTTTTCACCACAATATAGGAGTAAGTATACAAGTATAGGAAAAAGCACATATATTGATTTCTCTCTTTTTTCCAGAAGCCTCAGTATGATAGTGATACCTCTGAGAAGTTTGTTCCAGAAGAAAGTGAACCTAAGATTGCCATCAAGACTCGGCACCCAAGTGGTGATTTCAAAGAGCCAACTAGAGTAGTAGAGAGTAAGAGACGTAGCTTTATAGTGAGTCGAGTACCAGAGCATGCTGTGATAAAAGACAAGATAGCTGAAGATGAAACAGAAAATACCTATGATCAACATTCACCGGAGTCCACGCAAAATAGTATCCGTGTGGTGCCAAGTCCGTCACTGTTACACTCGCACCAACCTTCAGACAGCGATACATGTGCAGTGTCCGATAGCGAGAAATCACTGAAATCGCAAGGTAAAGAGGTTCCTGTGAATATAAATGACCTGCAGGAACAGTTGACGAGGCTAACCAGAGGTGGAACAGCTACTGGAAATCAGTTGGATCTAAGCGGTGGCTTACAGACTCATCCATCAGAGAACCACAGTCCTGTACCTGGAGAGGATGGCTCAAGTCAGCTGTCCCACTCACAGGGACAGTCCTCCCATCAGCTATCCACAGAGAAAAGTTTACCTGGTGATAACTCCTCACATGAAAAGCAATCCAGTGTTCCTCCATCTGGCCAACAACCGTCACAACCGATGCACAATCCTCAACCGTCTGTGGGGATGCAACCAGGACAGCAACAAGCGTCAATGCCTGGTATGATGCAGCAAGGTCAACAAGGTCACCAGTCCAACAACCAACCTCTCCCTACCTCCATACAGCAACCACAGCCAGGCTCCAGTCAACAACCACCTGCCCAGCAATCTGTTCCATCCCAAAAACCGGTACAACAACAAGGCTCAACTGAAATGCCTCCAAATCCTAACATGCCATCAGCTATGTATCCACAACATATGCAGTACTTTCCCATGATGCAGCAGCCAATGTACGGATTTCCACACCATGGATCGGGAGGCATGATGCAAATGTATCCAGATCAGATGCACCCAATGCAGTATCTACAAATGCCTAACCAGATGGTTCCATACGTAATGATTAATGTACAACAACAGCACCAAGTGTCCCCTATGTTGGTACCAGCTAATATGATCATGTCTAACCAGATGCAATACATGGGCTCCCATTCTGGTTCCCATCTACCACACCAGCATTCAGACGGTCATAGTGAGTCAGTGATAATGAGTCCACCAGGCACACCACCCCAGTCACGTAAACAACACAGTATTGAAACACAGAGTGATTCTGGTATACCTTCAGACATCTCTTCTCCTGCCCCAATGAGAGGTAACTACAGTATAGCTAACCTTGAACAAGAGTTGATACGTAAGTTACATGGTGGAACAAGAAAGGACATACCAATGGCTGCTAGTGGATCAGTGTTAGGTGAAAGTTTCTCCTCGATGGAAGCTTCTGGGACTAGACTACATGAAGATAGGCCACAATGGACACAGTCCCATGAGAGTCTATCTAGTGTACAAAGTGTTCCAGCTGACTTAAGTGAAAGCTTAAAGAAAGTAGAAGAATCTGATGATATCAATGCTGAGTCCGCTGCTACAATACCTAAAACAGCACCCAAAAAGAAACTCAGATTTCAAGTAGAGCGTGTAAAGGATGATCCATTGAAAGTGCCAGAAGCAACAGTTGATAATGCTCAATCAGATACTGGTGGAGCTACCCAGTCAGTTAGTGAATCCGGTGATAAAGACACTCCGTCTGAACAGGACAAAAAAATTGTTAAACCTGCTAAACTTGGCAGGTTTTCAGTGACTAAAATTGTTGAAAAAACTAAATCCATAGATGAGCCAGAAACTGATAATGAAGATACTGAAGCTCACAAGTCTGTGATAAAAGGAAATGAACAAAGTTCTAGTGAATCGAAGGACAGTAAAGATGTAGAGACTTTATATGATACTGTTCCTAACACAATACGTGAGGAGTCAGAAGAGAAAGCATCTACTAGTGATGTCCTACCTTCTCAAGGCTCTGCTGAGTTTACGAGTATACCAGATAAACCACTAGTAAGTAAATTACAGTTGCATGATTTACCCTACCGCAAAAAGAGCATGTCATTTTTTGAGGGGAACAATTCCCCTATGTTGTCTAATAACACGTGTGATAGTTTTTACAACTCCCACATGGATCGGTTCCAAATCTTTAGTAGACGTAGAACCAAGTCATTAGGGTCTCTACAGCCTGGGGGTAGTATGCAGTCTATTTCCATGCAAACCCAGTGTACACAGTATGGAGATGGTGAAACCCCTTCACCCTCTCCTTCACCTAGAGACCATGCAGATGGAGACTTCCCTGGGATTGTGTTTGATCTGGCACCTGTAATAGATGAGATGTCTAGTGTGGACAGTGATACAGAAAGCCAGGATGGTGCAGAATCTGGTATAGACTCCGGATCTAGAATTATCTCCCCTAGGCCCCCACTACGTAGACAGTGTCGGAAGGTGAGAGAGGGCAATATGGTAAAACGAGACTGGAGCATGCGGTTTCCTAATACAATCTCTAATCACAACTACTACCAGGAATTCAAAAGTCCCTTTTTTTCTATGTATATTTTCAATTTCCAAAAAAACAAATCAAAAGTGTAAATCTTACCACATTAGCCATTTAACTACTTAAAATCTGTTGAAAAGGGAATTGTGTTTCATCATTTAAGCAACACCAGTTTTGTGATTCTATAAAGATCTCTTTTGATAACTAAATCTTGCATTCACAAAGCCATTTTCTGACAAAATACTGCTTCAGTTAAACAGTTTACTACATTTAATTTTATGTGGAAACAGTAGTTGTGATTAGAACTTCCGTAGCTTTGGTGATACTGAAGCTTGCACTGAGAGACAAATATACCTGTAACCCTCTACATGTGTGTGACAATAGACTAACCTTTGTACTGGTGTCAGGTTTGTATCCCAGCAGTGTATAACAGTGAGATGATAACTACATTCACTCTAACTAGATGGAAAAAGAGAATAACACAAACATGTACCTATTGTATGTGTTGCACTTGTGTAAATGTAAACTGTGTCATTCATCTCATCAACTTAACGAAGAGGGATGACCAATGTATTTATATATATTCACTCAATGTCAATTACTTTTCATATCCCGCCAACTCTTACACACGTGAGCCTTGCATAACTACATGTATTGACCCCAACTTCTTCAATGATTTCCACAATGGGTCTATCTGAGATATCCTAGGTCACTTACAGTGTATAATGAAACAACACCCTGGTCTGTGCATTTCAACCCTAACAAGTCCACTGGTCCAATACCTGAGATAAGTAAATGTTGAACCCTTCCTCCTATTTAACATTGTTTGTATTCATATGTCTAATGATGGCCATGTCTTCAATCTCCTTGAATACACTTTACTTGTGTCCCTTCTAAATGTTGTCTTTCTCCTGACATTGGGCTAAACTTGTTTATCTCCATACCCAGTTTAAAGCATGCTTCACCCATCATACATGAACAAAAGATACATGCTAGAAGTCATTGTGGATTTGTTTTATATGTCCTGTTTATATGTAGCTAGTGCTTATGTGAATGGATGCATGTTGCAGGATTACTCTGAAGTCTATCTTAGAGATACATGTACATATATATCCAACTATAGTATGTGCACGTTTTAGCCAATTAAAGGAATGGTACAATGTATATTTGCATACATTACCTTTAGAATTTACAATAATATTTGTACTGCACTTAATTATATATGTACTAAATAGATGAAAATATCTACTTTCCTCATCACGGGGAACTTGCTGTATTGTTGCAAGTCAACAAAGTAGCTGTCATACTCGTGTTGTCTCTGGTAAAGTTCATATAGTCCCACAAGAAACAGTATAGTTTCTGACATTTTGGTTTCTTGTCAAATTCTGTGATATTCACACAAATTGGGATAATAAATGACTAGCCTTTGTCTAACCTTAACACAAAACGTAATCTAACAGCAGGGTATTGGAATGTGTTTCAAGAAGTTATCTTACCAATTTTAAATGCTTACGTTTTTCTTCATAGATGCAATTTTTACTTTTTCTTTCATTTCGCTTTATAACCTTTCATGCAACAGCTTCTAAGTCAAGTTAATTTAGTTCTTTCTATATCTTGTTATTTGTTTAACAGTGATTTGTTCTTGTTTTATAGGATAGTGAATCCCAACAACAAGAACTGATCAAGCTGTCACACGATCCAGAATATCAACAGCTCATGATTAGGTAAGACTTGTTTATGTTAAGATATTCTAATGATACAAAGAAGATAAATTCTGTGATATTTCTTCATCAGATTTTAAGCAATATCAATAAATAATGGACTCCGATCATTGATACTAAGGACAAAACATCACTGAAAATGTCCAATAATCATTCTGGTAAGTTGTGTAAAATTACAGAAAGGTTTTAACTCGTGTTTGATGAAATTCCTGAAAAAACTTTTATTGAGGAAGTAATGTAGATTTGATCTTAGTTTGAGTGTTTCTACTGCCTTTTGTCTTTACCTTTGGATAACTAATGCTTGTATCAACTTTTATGGTAATGTGTTGTTTCAAGACAGAAAAGAATCTTTTTTTTTCACATTTTCACATGTATTAATTCATTAACTTCCTAGATAGGTGGTTAGATTACTCATATTAAAAAGATATGCAACTGAAAAAAGTGTCCATTTTTGTCTGATAAAAGAATGATTTTAGAGAACTGAAATGGTGATATTGAATGGCTGTGTTGTATATTTCAGACAATCTAAGGAGCGTGAGGCATTACAGCAGAGTCACCAAGGTGAGGTAGAGGAGTTTATGAAGTCTAAAGGCTACAGTATCCCTGCCTCGCCTCTCATGAGTACAGCCAGTGCTAGCCTATCCACAGGTCCAATACTTAGCCCCCTAAACATCAGCAGTATCCCCAATCCCCCACCTCTGCCAGCCTCTTTAATGTCTGTACAGATGCGCGACCCATTCCCTATCTTCTCTGTAGCGCAGAGGCGACCAAATTCCACAGGTAGTGTTTCATCATTTCACGAAGAACTGTACAAATATGTTGAGGACCTATCAGCCAGAATGCATAAAGGAAGCACTAGTAACACTCCAGAGACCAAAACAGACATAGCTAGTCATAGAAGCGAGACGATTGGTACGGAGTCAACGGAACATCGTAGCACAAGTCCACGAATCGCTTATACTTCAGTAACTCAGAGTGGGAATATTAATATAGACAATAATCAGTATAGTGTTGCTCAATCAGCCGGCCAGTCTGCATCGATACCAGACAGTATGATGCAAAGTCCTCCTATATTTATGTCTAACCCAGTGTACAACTTACATTATCCAGGCACGCCATTTGTTTCTATGGCTGGTGGTTTTGCAGGTCAGCAAATGGTAGAAGCCGGTCTTTTACCTATGGCGAACAGTTATCCTTCAGTTGTGCCCATTACAACAGCTGGCAAAAAGGAGTCCAAATCTGAAGATTCTACGATAGCAAGTTTCTCTTCTACAAAGGCACACAAGTGAGCTGAAGAATAAACAACAAAATATCGACTGCTTTCTTCAAGTGAATGGATCACATAAGAGATTCATGGACGGACTGCCAAGTGGAGTAGCCATGCTAGCCATACAAGTGAACAGATGAAGTGCCACGTGTACATTGGACAACTACAAAATTGTGATTATTGACTTTGTTCAAAGAGAATAAAACAACACTAAATGTCTTTCATTAATACAAGTAGTTAAACATTGATGGACTGTAGGAGTAGGAACAAAAACAATGCAAGTAGAGATTATTGCCATGTGCGATGTGTATGTATGCTAGGAGGAGAGGATGATAGACAAGTGTAGATGAGATATCTGGTGCTGTCACAGTGTCCAGGGTTTGATACAATGTCCACAGGCTTCACTTGCATACACACTCTTAACTGGTTCTTTTATACAAACAATTACCTACTATCAGAATTCTTGTGTAAGATTTTCCATTACACATGATGTTTGCCATGATACATCTTGAAACTGCCTAGCTTATATTTGAAATACAGGGAAAGCTGCTGATGTAGACTCGTTTATTTCTGTACTTATATATAAGTAGGCAGGCGTTTTAGTGATTTGTTGGAATGTGTTAATTAATTAAGCTGTAATTGGAAATTCCAGACAATTTTTTGTTTGATACAATGGAAGTAATACTGAAGGAAAATATGTGATTAAACCCATACACAAATGTTAAATGGAAAAACAATGAGATTTCCGAATTATATTTTCCTTGTTCATAACTTTGTGCAATGTAATTTGGAAGGCATTTTATCCCGGACCTTAAATACCACATGACTAGTTTTTTTAATTCTTCAATAAAACAATCTCTCTTAAACTTTAGTCTTTGAAATCAATGACCAGATAAGAGCCTGTACAAGTCAAGAGTATCTGAGAGTATCTATGAACTATGGACAGTGACAGCACAATTAGATGTTTAGTCATATCTAATAGTTATTCACAGCATTATTTACTTCCATTTAATGACAACATATTACACCTATTGTTCCTACTTAATGTATATCCTCCGTATTGGTTGAACTGTGAGAGAGGTGTGTAGAGTACATAGTTGTTTTGTGATATAAATCATTAGTTAAACCAATCTGTACTGACCCTGGTCCTGTATTCCTCAAACAGTTCAAAGAAACCAAATACTGGTAATGATACAGTAATTGTCATTTTTGTTAAGTTCTTTCGTTTAAGATTTAGTGTCAAGGTATACATCGTCATAGTAATGCTATTTTGATTTTCGACTTTGTTTAGAAGGGTATTTAGGAGATTGAGGTATTTGAACCAAGTTAGTTTGTATTATCTTCCAAAAAGAAAAAAAGTTTGTATTATCTTCTTCTGATATGCTTTGTGTGGAAAGAATTAGACACTATTTTGTACAGAATGATATTAAAAGAAATCAAGTGCCATTGTTAAGTATAGGAGTATTTAGTGTTGCCATTAGCAATTCTTTTGCTACAAGTAATTCTTTCGCTGAAACTTCACTTTCTCACCTCTAGACATTTCGGAGCCTTTTCTAATTAAAAAAACTTTGTTCATGACTTTTCGACAGAACTCTCTGAAAAGGCAATATTAATTTGGTAGTGGCCTGTTTTATGAGATCATTTTTACCTCAAAAGTAACCTTTTTTTAAGTATATCAATAAAAAAGGCTCTTTGATAATACACAGTTGGTAGCTTTAAGTTTATATGTTTATTTATACAGTTAATAAAAAAGTTTGAATCAGAGAAAACTTAAACACTATTTTTGAAAGAACAATTTAAAGAAACCATTCCTGAGATAGTATCACTATTTTTCTAACCTATATGAACTTCTAGGATGCTTTTGTAATCTATTTAAAATGATTTATCACAACTTTTGAGACGCTTCATTTTAAGTAGATCTGAAGCCATAGTACAAATTGTGTACGAATGTAGTTAAATCAGTAGACTTGATGAAAAACTGCCCACTACTGATTTTTGTTTAGTTAAAGAGAAAGGTGTTGGTAAAATATGCAAACTTCAAATCAGTATTGATGTTGTACATTGCAGTTAAAGAATACTTGTAGAATACTCCAGAGTGTTACATGTGTTGATTTATATTACACAAGTGCTTACAATTTTTGTTTAACATTTACAGTATATTTGTTAAGTTGAGATCAAACTTTCTCTTTATGTATTTCTGAGGGTTATTTATACACTTGCGCATTTTTCGGGTGGTTGTTAATTATGTCGGCCATATTGGTCTGGAGTGGCTGTGTGTAAATAAGATACGAGAGTGATAAGTTATTGTATGTATAGACAAATAGTGTGGGCCTTGGAAAAAATCCTGAAGTCCTGTCTCACATGATAGAGAATTTCAGGTAAATATTTTGTAGAAAATTGTGACTGGTAAATTTAATGTTTCGGTCAAACAGTTTGTTATTTTAATGATGGAAATAAAGAAGTTTTTGTAACCTTGGAGATTATTTTTATATAGAATTACTCAGAATACGTTATATCATTTTATTTGAAGTGAATTGACAAAATTTGACAGTGACAAAACGATTTTGTGTATTTTGTTGACATTTGACAGTTTGTGTCTCTGGTCTGGTCTTCCGTTTGCAAAGAAATAATTGAAGTTAGAACATTTCTGATGGATTGAATAGAATAAAACTGGCTATTCTCCGCAAATAAAATATTGTAATTTCATGCTCAAAGTATGATTGTTCACTTAATAGAAATGATGTTTATTGAGTTATTGGAAGAGCAGCTTTAATTATGACCCAAAAATATCTGAAACAATGATAAACAGAGTAATTATATAAAACATAGTGTCAAACAGTAACAGCAAGTTCAGAATGTTCAAGCTAGTTTGAAATAATGGAAATACATTACAAATGTACTTGTGTGTCACACAATCATATGGCTATTTGTTTGGAGATGTAGAAATGAAATTTAAGCAAACTGCCACTATCAGACTGTGATTGTAGAAAAAAGTTGACTTGGATTTTGGTGTTTTTGCAACCATTTTCCAATTTTCCAAACATTAATACTCACCCTGCCTTTAGTAATGTTGCTTTAGAGTATGTATGTGTATTCAACAGGTTCAACTTTTCAAGTGTGAGAATATTTGAATTCTTGGCCATGTTGAATCAAGAAAAGAGTTGGTGGACAACTGTAAGTTCTGTTAAATTATGAAGGTTTTGTGCTCACACATTGAACCATAAATTAATTCATTATATACCCATAATACGTGAACAAATAAGTTTGATCAACCCACAATCTTGTGTTCTAAACCTAATCACATGTTACAGACGCTTAACACTTTTGCGTAAAATTTTAAAGTTTGCCATTTAGTGCCCTTCATCCTATACTAATTTATTTAAAAAATCGGATGTTAAACAAGTCAAAAGTAGAAAAAAGGCTACAGATTATTTGTTTAGAGTAAGATTTTCATTGTTCTTGAGGGTTCAAATTTTTATTTTTACCAAATTGGGTCATCTATACTTGTACATATTTGGTTTGCAACGTTTTGGGAGTCAGCATTACCACAAATTATTTGGATAGTGAAATCTATAGATATTTCACATGTAAAGTATGAATATTAACAATACAATATAGGCCAAACTACAAGATTGTGGGTGAATTGTTTGGGGGCATGAATTCATTTGATTACTGCCAGGACATTGTACATATAAACTCATGCTATAATTACACAATGTTAAGTCATGTACATCATACTTTCATCTCAGAACATTTTGTCAGCATTTTTTTCATGCATTACTGAGTGATGCTTTGTATATTATATTATGTATAACAACTTTCAGAGCTGTGATGTTTATTATTTTCTGTTTTAAGTCATGTTTTAAAGTGTGTGTTTCCATATTTATTACAAGAACACCAAGTGTCATTGATGTAAAACTCACTGAACACGTTGAATTCGTACATTTTTCAGTAATAATCTATATCCCTTTTAAAACTCACTGAACACGTTGAATTCGGACATTTTTCAATAATAATCTATATCCCTTTTAAAACTCACTGAACACGTTGAATTCGGACATTTTTCAGTAATAATCTATATCCCTTTTAAAACTCACCAAACAGGTCAATTTTGGACATGTTTTAGAAATAAATTACATCTTAATCCAGTATACAAGATGGACAAAAATCAATTCAGTAATCTACTTCAATAACCTTAAGCTTCTATATGTTAATTTGTTTATCCCCCTTTCGGAATTTAATGAAAAATCTCTACAGCTTGTAAGGAGCTTATGGGCCAATCATTTGATCGCCCTTTATCAGCTGTGGTCATTTATTGCCAGTGTCACCCTTTCTTGTCCACTCTTATCTTAAATATAACATTAATCTGGGAGTTTTTGAAATGAGTTGGTAGAAAAAATACTTCTGTGAACCCATCTTCAAGCATCTGATTACAACAATGCTCCTTGTCTTCCTTAAATTAAGCAAATATCTCTATACAATACACTAAGCTATGTTTTTGGACACGCTTCTCTTTACATTCACAACAGTAAAGTGGTTGTCATTATTAAAGTTTGAAGCATAAAAACGCCAAACCGAAAAATTCAGTTACCCCTGAAATCTCTTAGTGTTTTTTCTCTCTCTTACATCTAAATGCTGTATTTTGCTATTGAAAAATGTCCTTGAGTTACTGGAATAGTTCTTCGGGGGGGG
>ENA-OREC01001626-OREC01001626.1-marine-metagenome-genome-assembly--contig:-NODE-1626-length-11591-cov-13.833420_pt1 | contig 11591 bp, 4 predicted proteins | sample MGYA00248626_ERZ508543 | MGnify/ENA primary metagenome ERZ508543 (study PRJEB26211, sample SAMN05518279) | marine metagenome | isolation source: Puget Sound, Washington, USA | host: Bankia setacea... | reverse complement strand
TGTAAAGTTCACAATTTTAATTTAATAGCACTTTTAATATTAAATATCCAAACTCAATATCGTTCACATACTGACTAGATGTAAGTAAACGCTTGAATTAATGTCGCGTTTAAAAGACGACTCCCAAAATACGTGGAATATGCGGCGGTTTCGGTCCCCCCAAAAAAATTGAATTGAAAAAAATACATTTTATTTTTAGGGTTTTGGGAAAACTTGGAGTCGGCTGGTCCGTTAATCTAAATATAAAAAAACTCTGGCCTTAGATTATTTATAGAAAAGCTAGTGTCAGTCTTCATACAATTTTCATCACATTGATGATACAATATTATTATTTAGAATTACTCCAGATTTTTAAATACTAGAAGTATTATGTATGATTTAAAAAAAAATCAAAATGCAATGTCAAAGCTTTTGTTTTGATAGCATACTCTATTTTTAGCTTTAGAATTGCAAAAAAGACTTCTACTTGTTCTAGGAAGCCAAACAGTGTCTGGTACATGCATGAAATTAGTATGTCAGGGCACAAAAGTTGCCCTGATGAGTGGAAATTTCGAAATCTGTGATGCAGTTTTCTTGTTTGTATCATTCCTTTCAAAAGCAGGACAAGTAGATTGTTATAATGTTCGTGCCCTGTTGTAACATGTATATTCACAATGAGCTTACTACATGTATAATTTAATTCTTGTTGTAGGTTTGGTGCCTCTGTTTGGAATTGATGTTTGGGAACACGCTTACTATCTACAGTATAAAAATGTGCGTCCAGATTATGTTAAAGCTATGTTCGACATTGCTAACTGGGAGGAAGTGGGTAACAGACTGGCAAAGGCTCGCATGGGGGTCTAAACTGATTGCCATAACAACCCACATAGTAATACAGGATGTTAGACTCTCATTTCTGTCTGTACCAGTATTAGCAACTATTAAACAATGTGTGTAATCAGCAACAGAATCTTTTATCACCTAGTTAAACTGTACCATTTGTGTTAAGTGCATTTGAGTTTACTGTCGTAACCAGTGTATGCAAAGACGCTGTTGTGTAGGACTTGAACATTGAGTCAATCCAGTAAAAATATTGGGCAATTCATGATGGACTAAGAATAAAATATTTTTTTCGGACCAGTTAAGTTATAAACATCTTTCGCGATCTCTGTGTATCATGCTTATATAGTAACGTGAAATTGTACAACCAGTAGCATCAGCGTAATAAACTCAACTGAAATTAAAGATACCTGCGTGCTCTGATGGGACATAAACATTTGTTGCATATAAGGTGCTGTCTTTTTTTGTTTGACTGATTTTTATCCTATTTGACACTCAAGTCTTTATTGATATTAGACCAGATTTATGGTGTATGTGTAACTTTGATAGTTCAGGCTTGACTTTAAGTATACAGAAAGCATAGCCTGAACTATATGTGTATGCCTTTTATATTTGTGTATCGGATAATATTAAAATTTCACTCTAAATACATTTAACTCTGTTATTATTATTTTTCAAATATAGAAATCAAAAGGAGAACCTATATTTGAATGTCAGGTATTTGGGCCTTCAGAAACTTTCATGAAAAAAGAGAGAAAGCCAATTCCCACAGAAAGCAGTGAGTGCAATAGAAGAGAACACAAATGACACTTTAAACTTGAAACAGGATTTATTTTGGACAAAAAAAGTAAAAACAAAAATACCCAATATGACCTGTTTGGCCACAGTTTATACATTATCACAACTCTAAATAAATCAAGGGAACACAACGAGACAGCACATAAAGCAAGACAGTTTGGATTCTAGCACACTTCTGTTTAGTACAGTGAAGAAAATTATTAAAACCACTTACCATAGCTTTAACTTGTTAACACATTGTTCTCAACTTTTGAACAACCATAGTAACTGGGTTATTGTCCTTACCATACACCAATGACAAACAACCTGGTATTTTGACCTTTTTGGCAGTTTCACATATGTAAATATGGTTTGCTTATTGTTTGTACAGATGCAAAAAACAACTGTAAGTAAAACATGCAGTCTCTTATTGCAAACCAAGTTTTAAAGCTAACTTATTTCTCATTTCAAATTTATGAATATAAATTAAGATAGGCAGGTCATAGTACAGTACATTGAATCATTATTGTTATACATGTTTGAGATCATTCCAATTTACAGAATACAAGTTTAGTTTACAAGATTTCAATAAATAATAATAGTTTGTCCAAATAATAGGTAGGAAAGAAACCTCAAAGAAACATCTTTGTTTGATACATATAATTTTTTATATACCAGTATAATTTTTATATAAACAATGACAATAACTCTTAGAATAGTGTCTATTTACCCTTTTTTCTAGATCAAGCATAAAACAAATTTGTGAGTTGGATTGGATTTCTAATATGTATACACTTCCTCATTTTCTTTCTACTCTAAAAGGTAGATATAATGCCTGAGCAAAAGTTGGCAATTATTTATAGAGCAATAATCCTCAAGACTTACAACGTAGCTGGCTTGAACTCGTAAACTTGAGAATAAAACAAAATCTACACATGATTGCACATAAATGATACTGGTCACTGTATGCATATAACATATCAACAAAGTCAATTATTACAAAAGGCAAACAGCAAATATGAACACAGCGTTATAAAACAGAAAATATAAACACAGCATTTTAATACCCTTAAAACTTTGAACTCAACACAACACCTACATGTAAACTTTCAGTGAATCGAAAATTGGAATAAAAAGCACTAGTACACTAAAATAACAACAAATTACTTTCTAGAACTCTCTGCTATATTTGGCAATTCGCACTTGTGTGTTATAAAACCAACTTTGTATCCTGTATCATGTAGAGTGTCTCTTAAAATGTCTTCTATATTCAAACAATATTCCAGTCAGTACAATGGTATTAATGATATCAATATCTATTAAAGCAATGGAGCAAAACCTAAAATGTAATCTTGTGAAATATTAATGGATCAATCAAATCAAAGGAAGGCTTCTGATTGGCTCCCGAGTCTCTCTATGATTTACTTATTTTTTTCGAGCATTGATATTTATCTCGACTTTGCCGTTTGAATTCTCTGTAGGATCTACTTCTTTTCAAATTTGAATCCAGTGAACAAGATGTTAACTTCAATATATACATGTATGTTCATCTGGATATGTGAAAGTTTGTTGGTACTTTAAACTAAATGATTCTAGTACATGTAGGACCAACCACAATGATTCTAGTACATGTAGGACCAACCACATTATTGGAATGATGTAAAAGCACTTGGAAGTTTGACGGTTGTGATTTAAAGTTACTGTGAACTTATAAAAAAATAAAAAAAGTCAATACAAGAAAGTCTCTGGAAGAGAAGAATGCTCCCCGAATGGCTATTGTCTATAAAAGGCAGACTTTGTAATCCAACACCACTTGTACACCAAGACATGACAAAGAAAACAACCTTTTATGGAAAAAAAAGAAAGGAGAAACAGTTCAAGTGAGATGTAAGATAGGATTATGGTTCTTGTCTTCTGTACTTCCTTCCATTAACATCTATGTATGTACCAAGTTTAATTTCAATCCCATTTTTACTTGCCAAGATATTGCAGGATAAGCAACCATTATGAAAAAAATGGTTAATGGGAGATAACTCAGTAATATACAGGGTAGGGTTATGGTTCTTGTGTGCTGCACTTCCTCTCACTGTCATCTATCCATAAACCAAGTTTCATTTCAATCCCTTTCGTACTTTCCAAGATATGGCCCATACAGGTATCCATTAAAAAAAATGGTTATGGGGAGATAACACTGTAAATATACAGGGTAGGATTGTGGTTCTTGTGTACTGCCCTTCCTCTCATTGCCATCGATCTATAGACCAAGTTTCATTTCTATCCCTTTAGAACTTTCAAAAATATGGCCCGGACAGGCAACAATTATGAAAACTGGTTAAGGGGAGATTACTCAACAAATATGCAGGGTAGGATTATGGTTCTGCCCTTCCCCTCATTGCCATCTATCTATATACAAAGTTTTATTTAAAAGCCAACAGTAGTTATTTGCCAGACAAGGTAGCGTGACGGACGGACAAAGCGGAAACTATATGCTTCCCCCTTTGGGGAGTATAAAAAAAGCAAACAGCAATTATGAACACAGCATTATAATACAGCGAAGGCTCTGAACTGAAAACAGCAGAATTTCATGAAAATTAGAAACAAAAGAGCACTAATACTAATTCTGTTACATTGTATGATATAACCATGATTGCACATAATTTGAAGGTTTGTATACTGATAAACACAGGGTAAAATGACATACAGGCAGGTTTGAACATAAACATTACAGACTAACCTACATCCTACTATCTAGAGACCATTTGATGCATATAAACAATAATATACTAAACACTAAATAATGATCATCAAAATAACTTCTATACTTTGGTAATGCCCAGGGAACCCTTTTACATACGCACAATGAAATGGCAGGGTGCACAGATTTCTCATATAAATGCTAAAGAAAGTACAATATACAACTCTTACACAATGACACATTTGTATAGACTAAGACACTTCAATCTATTTAACATTTTAAAACATTCTACTTTTTATCAAATTTAACCTATCAAAGATTTTAAGTCCTATCTGTATAAAAAGTGCATAAAGAAAAAATGTGTAAATAGTATTCATATTAAAGTTAAGTCCATAAAAAAGCAGCCTCCGCCAATGCCTTCTCTCTAAACAGACACTAGGTTGTCAACTGATATGAATGAATATTGTTCAAACACAATCTAGACAGAAAAGGTTAAGTTTTCTATACCTCCTGACAATTCAAATTCAGATCTAAAACAAGATGTTTAGATTACCTACATTGTGACTAGAAAGTAATCTCTGAACATAAAACATAAAATTCTAGAGCCACATGTTATAAAAGCATGGAATGGGCAAACAAATATCTTAGCACTAACATAAAGAGTAGTGTATGAAAACATTAATATTGCAAAACAAATCCCATGAAACTAACACATGTGTGTGACTAAGCAAGGAAGTGTCACTATTTACACATGTAGTTCTGAACTAATGATAATACTGAACATTGGTGGGATTGACATACTGACTAGGTTACCGTGCTTACTATCTTGTTTACCAAAAGGTCATACATTTGTACTACTTGTAAAAAGGTGGACTAAAACAATTCAGCTGGCTTTACAGAGAGAAAAAAAGTGAGGCCAGTGAAACTCAATTTTTCGGCAAACAAAGCAATATAGTACTTGTATTCCATATATTTGATGTCTGAAAGTTAATAATTAATTTGATCAAATCTTGGTCAACAGGAACATGATAAAAATATAAAGCAGTATTAATGAAAAAGTGTATACCCTAATGTTTTAGAAGTTTGAACAAAACCATTGCTCAAAAGTTTAGTTATTAATAAATTATTAATCAGAATTCAATTCTCTATAGAATATTTTATAACAGCTGTCTGTTAGTGTTGAAAGGCATTTTGATCCACCTTCCTACAATATATAAAGTGCTAGTTTTGGGTTTCAAGATAATGAAGTGTGGCTGTTATTTTGTTCTTAAAACTTCTGGCTCTCCCTGACAGGCTTCTCTGTGTCCTTTCTTCCAATGTTCTTTTTGACAAGCTTCACAGCAATATCGTGCTAGGCGACACGCACCACAGTAACGAAATCCTTTGGAGTCTCCGTGAATCTTTCTACATGCTGGTGACGAACAAAACAGGTACAATTGATCTTGTTCCTGCTCCTCTTGTAGGCGCTCCTTGGGTTTCCATGTCTTTCTTTCACATTCAACCATTGTTTCATCATGGAGCATGGTATTCAGTTGCTTGTAAGAATCACATAGTTCAGTCACTCCATACTTATCATCTTTTTTAGCAACCATTTTTACGATCACTTCTGCTAGCAGTTTTGTAGCACCAGATCTTTTCACTTGCTTCCTGACTTTTTCTGAACCACATATGGTGACTGTGACTAACATTTTTGTAGCATGTAACAAGGTTTGTATCACTGAGTATGTGTACACTCTAGCACCATGGCTTGCTTTAATCTGCTGGTACAAATCCTTCATAAGTCCATACTTGAAGAAGAAATCTATTGCCTCTGCTCTACCCACTATAATCAGTCTATGTATTGCCTCTCTGCCCAGAAGTGCCAAGTGTGCATCCTCAGTTTGTCTCACAGCTTTAAAGAGTACTGGAGCAAGCACTGATAAATTAACATTTGCTCTTTTGACAACCTTTACATTGCACATGGACTCTGCGAAAATATTCATCACACATTTGAAGTTAGTATGAAAGTGGCATTTACACGAGTTTTTCTCTATTTTCATAAGAAGTTTAACAAGACTGTCAGAAGCCATTTCTCCAAAACACTGCATCACTTTCCAGTAGTTGAGTCTGTATTTATCTTTAGAGCTGTACTTCATTCTTTCCAGGGTCTCGTACACAGAAGACAAGCTGTCAAAGTCTTCCTCTAACACATTTGATATGATGTCATCCACAAAATCTTCTATCGTCCGGGTTCCCATGATTCAACTGAAATCAACCAAAATGACACCTAGATTACCAACATTTATGTTGAGTTTGTAAATAAAGTTTAAAGAAAGATGAGGTGTTTTTTTGCTAGATAAAATTCAACATTTTTCTTGGATTAAATGCTTATCATGCTACCATAATAGCGCAATAATTAAAATACTTTAAGCATATGAATTGCTTTACTCTTTCTACACTACTAATTATCTCCCTTACTAATTATCCCAATTGAAATATTTTGAACCAAGATTATCATTCTTCATGCACATAATCTGGTCGTATAGTGCAACTGTGTAACTTTTTATCAGTGAATGGTTAATCCGTTAAGGAGTTTGCTTACAAATAAAATGGAAAGACCACAGGGCTGATTCCTGTATAACTTTCATTTTTGTTTGTTTGCGGCGGTATACTGGTAGCATGAAGACAATCTAGAGCAATAACTTTTATGTCTACCAACTCACATTTGGATCAAACGTCCGAAATTTAAACTTGTCCGAACTACCTTACTGCAATATATTCTCCCATATTTCCCACTTTACACTATTCAATGCCCACTTGTTGCATAGCATTACTTTAAACTGATGCCCACTGTCATTCTTTTGCAAAAAAAGTAGAAAATAGGATGTTTTACCTGGTTTTAGTCATCACAGCCACTAAATTGTTCTGGATGATTGTTAAAGCCGGGGTGTTTTCCGGAGTCCCGTCGAGCGACATATCCCGGTATTTTGTAGAGTACTTACGAGTTATCGACCTTTGACAACGCGCACTTGCGTGAAATTCCGAGAGTTTGTTGTCAACAACACCGTCCAATTCGTCATTCTTTCAGATTTATCTTCTAGACGCTAAAATGGACGATTTTCAATCAGCCGAAGAGGTATATTTCATAAGAATTAGATTATTAGAGTATGCTTTTACACAAATAACACCATTTTATGAGGGTGCATGAGGTAGATCTTACATTTTCAGACACTTCTGTTTACCGACCTCAATGACATAATTATCATATTTATATTTTCACGATCATGTTGTTACTTGGTGTTAGCTGACGAATCGTTCATATCCATGGTTTCAATTAGCAATGCAAACTAACGGTTGACATTCTACAGTTATCATCAACTCAAATTTGTGCAACATTCTGATTGTTTTGTTCACTACACACAACAATCTATGTTATCGACTAACTTATTTTCGTTCAGCTAACATTTTTGGCAATCTTCAATATTTAACTGAACTTGCTGGTACAACAAACAATGCACGTATGCAAAGATTCTGTAAAATAAACATGTTGTAATCCAAGATGTAACAAGTCAAATAAAAATGTTTCTGAAAAGTTCTGAATATTTTGATATATTTGTTAAGCATACAAACCACATACACAGTTTTACAAATCATAGACAAAGCCACAATCTAATAAGTAATAAGTGATATAATTGTTTTTTAAAAGTTCTTGAATGTTCTCAAGTCAATCCTTTGAAAATAGGAAACACATACATTTATTTTACAAAAGCGTAGATCGATCGATCATGTCAGTATTTTATAATGGTAGACAATGGTCACAATATACTAATCAGGATACATAACCAACAACAAGGTAATGTTTGTTACTGTATAATGCCAAGTGGCGAATTCTGAAGAGGTTTCTTCTAAATCTATCATTATTCTTGTTACACAAAGTTTGAAAATATTATTTGTGCAATCAGGAAGGGCTTCTTATAGGTAACACTGGAACATTTAACAACCAATATAAGATTGAACTAAATGTAACAATGCTTTTCTCTTATCTTTTAGACATCATTCGTGGTGGATGAAGTTACAAACATCATCAAAGAGGTAAGTTATAGTAAAGTGTTTGTATACTTTATTTCTTCTATTTTAGATGAATGTTTAATAGTTTTACCCCCAACAAAGTTTTTTATATAGGAATCACCCTGTCTGTCCATCCAAATATATTGTTAGCGCAACTCCTCCTTAACAGATAAACCAATACTGATAAATCTTTACACAGTTGCAGACGGCAGTTTTCTTTGCGCATCCTATTGCGCAGGTGTTCCATAGCCTCAAACCCCAGGGATTGAGGGTTCGAATCCCACTTTTATTATTTTTATTTTAACTTACTTTAAAATTCAATTTACTACAGTCCACACAGCACGGATTATTTTTTCATAAAACTTACAGACCTAGCACTTTAAGTGTTTTGTTACAACTTAAGGACTTGATAAGTGAGAATATTAAAATATTCATATAAAGTCAAAAGAGTTGGCAAAGGTGGGTGTGTTCAACATTATTTTAAAAAAAAACAAGCATGGTGACCTAATGTTTTATTAGCTTGTTGAATTTAGCATTAAATTTCCTGCAATATATGTCAATATTAAAAAAATCTTTCAAAAATAAAAATCTGCAGAACACTTCTTTAAGGGAGTTTATTAGAAGTGCATCTTGGGGTATACTTTTATGAACATTGATCTTGTAAAATTTGTGGTATAACTGTATCTTATTTAATATTATTACTGACTGAAACAATAATATACTCATATAAGTTTAGTAATTTGCATGTATGTTGTGTAAAGTGTCATAAAATGTCTGCATATATCAATCAAAATTTTCTTCACATCTTTTAATTTGAAAGATCAGAAATTTAAAAAAGGCTGTTTGATGTACTCAGTAATTGGATTGAATTGTTAAAACATTCACTGTATTATATTTTAGGCCATTGAAGGAGCTATTGGTGGAAACGCCTACCAACATAACAAAGTCAACCAGTGGACCTCAAATGTAGTGGAACAATGTCTTAACCAACTTACAAAACTTGGAAAACCATTTAAATATATTGGTAAGTACCTACTGCCTGTATGTCGATTAAGCTTTTTGCAAAAGTTACGTCTTTGTATACAATAACAGAGTGTTCATGCTGGCTTACTTTTACATTTGAGTAAGGTCTTCACATTGACTTATTTTGGTACATGTGTACAAAACAACCAATATATAACACGTCTTTGTGTACCCATTGCTAATGACAACAATTGTAGTATTCATGGAAACAATCTCCAGTCAGATATTACAGCAACAGGGATGAAACTGATCACTGTTGAATGTATGCATACTTATCTACATACTAATTCTTTCCTACTCATGTCATATCACATACAAAAACTTTTAAGAATTTTTCCTACTCGTTTTGAAAAAGGTTCTAAAGAGAAGATCACTTTTTTTTTCCGTTTTAACGATTCTATTTTAGTTTAACCAGAATTTAGTAAGCCATATCTGATGCAACATTCTGATTTTGGGTTACGATTATAAATAGTACATGTGTGGAATAGCTAAAATAATACCAGATTGCATGTCATATATTTTGTATTACTGATGCTAGTAACCTGTTTGTATTTTTATTACAGTAACATGTGTAATAATGCAGAAGAATGGTGCAGGACTTCACACAGCTAGCTCGTGTTTCTGGGACAATCAAACTGACGGTAAGCAGAAACATACATTATTTGGGAGGCAGCAACACCCAAATGGCTACAGCTTATAAAAGTTCTATTCATACAAAAAATGAATTCCTTGAAACGTGAAACTGTATGTTTAGCATTGTTTACGTTGGGTAGCATCAATAGGTTGAGGGACATAGTTGGTAATTTCTTTCTTAAATGCATCAAAGTAACAATGGAATTTGTTTGCCCATCTGTTTAACTTTGCATTCTTAGCCTTCAGGGTGCTAATATTGCTACTGATTGATACATGGTATTTTCAACTTTTTATATATTGGTTTTGACAAAATTCTGCTGCTCTTGATTTGTACCTTGCATTTTGGTTGGATGTTGCGCTGTGTATAAATAAATCTTTGAGACAAGTCTCGCAAACATATAAAAATAACAAACAAACTGACATTAGTGCAGTAGAATAGGGTTAAATGTCATGTGATTTTGATATATTTAAACGTTTATAATTTTTTTAGTTGTCGCAGTTCATTTTTGATGGCGATGGTGTCAGCCGTAGCTGTTTAAACACTAGGCGACTATTAAAGCCATATATCCCCACGCAAATACCTCAACTAAAAGACACTTAACCCCATAATGTATCTTTTTCATTATAAATATATGCCGTTAAACTTTACTAAAACCATTGTGTTATTTGTATGTTTTCAGGTAGTTGCACAGTGAGGTGGGAAAATAAGACCATGTATTGTATTGTGTCTGTATTTGGTCTTGCCATCTGATCCATCCATCACTCTAGACGTCTTCTTCATAAACTACAAAAAACAGTGGCAGTATTCGATGGCTGATTTATGGTATAACATGTCCAGTGAAACCATAGATCAGCTAATTTTAACTTGATTATTGGGAGACCAAAATACTCAATCAAAGCAAATGATACATTGTAGTTATGTTAATTTAATAGGTTGCTCCATTTAAATTTTTACTAGATTGATAACATAAAAGGTTCTTATTAAAAGTATGTACTGGTTATCAACATTCCAAAGGGTTACTTGTACCAGCTTGTCAGTATTTTGTAAACGTCTGTTGTATCTTTTGTTCTAAAGAGCTATTAACGGAAACCTAGTGTTGGACTCTACTGAGTATTTTAAACACTACCAAAATAATAATACTGTATTTAATTTGTTGTTATATAATTTTTGAAGACACTGTTTTTGACTAGTGTTCATGTTAGTGTATCATTCTTAGTCCTGGCTCAATGAACACTGTAAACAACTTAGCATCCTGTAATATGTTAAGTTATAACAGTGATGTTCAAAACAGCGGTAAATAAAACAGTAACATAAATCTCCAGATGAAAGTATACATAACTATTTGGCCAAACTTATTATACATGTACATTTAACTGACTTTTACTGCTGAAGTCCTGTAGCATGTATATACGTAGTCTTCCTTGTACAGGCAGGTGTCAAAAACTGATCACAAACTCTTTCATATGTAAGGTATTTTACACTTAGTGAGATAGGGAAGAGGTTTCATAGAATTGTTAGATATCTTACACTTAATGAGATAGGGAGAGGTTTCATAGAATTGTTAGGTATCTTACACTTAATGAGATAGGGAAGAGG
>ENA-OREC01001625-OREC01001625.1-marine-metagenome-genome-assembly--contig:-NODE-1625-length-11593-cov-12.078760_pt1 | contig 11593 bp, 6 predicted proteins | sample MGYA00248626_ERZ508543 | MGnify/ENA primary metagenome ERZ508543 (study PRJEB26211, sample SAMN05518279) | marine metagenome | isolation source: Puget Sound, Washington, USA | host: Bankia setacea... | reverse complement strand
ACTCGCTATTTAGACCGACTCACTATTAAGACCGACTTGCTATTAAGAACAACTCGCTATTAAGACCGACTTGCTATGAAGACCATCTTGCTATTAAGACCGACTTGCTATTAAGACCGACTTGCTATTTAGACCGACTCGCTATTTAGACCGACTCACTATTAAGACCGACTTGCTATTAAGAACAACTCGCTATTAAGACCGACTTGCTATTTAGACCGACTCACTATTTAAAAAGACTCGCTATTCAGACCGACTTGTTATTAAGACCGACTCGCTATTTAGACTGACTCGCTATTCAGACCGACTTGCTATTAAGACCAACTCGCTATTAAGACCGACTTGCTATTAAGAGAACCTTTTTGTCGTTACCGAAGGTGGTCTAGAAATTCTTTTCACTTCAAACGTTTAATTAGGGGGAGGGGGGGGGTACAAAGCTAACTTTTTCTCTTTTCTTTAATTCTAAGATTTATTACACCTTTAATCACCCACAAAAACACAACGTGTATCCACAGATTAAAGACAAAGATGATAAGCCTATATTTCTCCTTATCATCGGCTACCACCTGGCCTATAAATCTCATTACACTCGTTTTTACTGGCCCGGAAAACTCGTGCACTGTGATAGAAAACATTAAGGAGGAACAGTCTCGAGGCCGAATGTGTTCACGTGTGTTGGGTAGTTTAAATCCGGACAATATGGATTAATGCTCAAATACTTAAACCGGGTTGTAAGCTTGTGATCACACTATGTTCCCTTATTCGTGTCCAAGAAAATATTCCACTGAAAGAAAAACACATAAAAATAAATTTAGCGACACAAAATGCATAATTCCAAAGTTAAACAAGAGCTTTTCGAGTTTTTAGATGTACGATCACACGATTCGATAATTATCCAATCGTACTGCGCAATATGTGGAAGTCATGACATTTTAGCCACGTAGCTATTAAGTCAATACACCTCATGTAGAAGTCAATATTGGGTTTACCGTACACAATCAAAAATATACAAGTAAATGCCGAAACATTCTCTCTCGTACATAACTGTTGTACTGTCCTACTAATTCAATCTCAACAAAGATTACATCATAAGAAATAGTTAATATATTATACGTATGCTATTTTATAGTTTTAGGAAATTAATTAATTGGGAACGAAATTGCAATTTTAAAGTTCTATGTTACGAAGTATCCCTTTAACTATGTTTGTTATCATTACATCGCTTTCATGTAGATTTATGAATAAACATTATTACTTTGCTACCAGTTTTGTTTATGGGAAATTTCGACCCCGGGATAATCTTTGTATAATGTAAAGTAAATACATATTGACAGTTAATATAAATAAGACAGGAACAGGTGCGTGAATGTTTATGTTTTAGGACGAGGATAAAGTGCAGAGAGTGAGTATGTGAAGACCTTATCTCGAAAACCGATGGGATCTTCTTGGACATGTTTTCCAAGCACCCGAGGCTGTTCATATCGCTTGAGAACATGAACATTTTTGTATACGTCAATTAAAGAATTCCCCATGAATATAGCTTACACATTTTTATTTCTTACACAGATATATCAATAAATTAAGGAAATATTCATGGCAAAAGTATCTATACAAAGACTAAATGGAAACGTCCATGAGAGAGAGAGAGAGAGAGAGAGAGAGAGAGAGAGAGAGAGAGAGAGAGAGAGCGCGAGAGAGAGAGAGAGAGAGAGAGAGAGAGAGAGAGAGAGAGAGATGAACTGGCATAAATGAAGTAAATGTCACAAGTGGTTTTGTGAAGGTGGTCATATGAACGGTTTTGTTGTTTAACTAAATTTTCAATAAATTCCACGTTTATGTACAAACTAGAGTTCTCAATGTAAGACGACCATTTGAACTGTAACAACTGGTCATATGTTCAACGTGGCCAACAGTGTTTATATAAATAGAGGATGAAGTAGAAAAGTCAGAAACATATTCGGTCGACACTACTTTTAAGAAGTCTAGGTATAATACAGATGTTCGTTCAACGAGGGTTTCCAGTGAATCTATAACGTATTTGGTCTTACAGGAGTATCGGTGTAGGTTTCGTTTTATCACGGGACTTTTAGCGCTCGTGGGACCGCTCGTTGGGCGCCTTTTCACGGGTTTATCTCATGGCGCGTCTCGGGTTATATTACTTTTAAGAATTACAATGCATAATAAAGAGGATGATTAAAATGTGTTCCTCGAAAGATCGAATTACATTTCCCCAAGTGGCAACTACATCGAAAGATCGAATTACATTTCACCAAGTGGCGACTACATCGAAAGATCGAATTACATTTCACCAAGTGGCGACTACATCGAAAGATCGAAATACATTTCACCAAGTGGCGACTACATCGAAATTTCCACGAGTGGTTTTGTTACGATTATTTTAAAAGATATTCATAATGGTTTTATTAGGTTGTAAACAAAGCTTGAACTATGGTCTACCAATGGAAACGTCTTTGAACTTAAGTGTGTCATTAGTCAAACTTATATAACCAATTAGATATCTTAAGTGAGTGTTTGTGTTTACATTTGATCATTTACAGTTACAACTTAATTCTCTTAGACAATAAGTGAAGCGTTTTTACTAAAATATCAAACAGGTAGCAATTTGTCCTACAGTAAAAAGTAAAATACTAAATTTCAGATGTAATTATATTGTACGACTACAAGGTGAAATCTCGTGGCTATAACTAAGTAACCAGGTCCTAAATAACTCCTGTAAGTTTCGATATTATTTGAACCTGTTGTCGGTACCGCTAGTGTGTGGCCATAATTCGTTGCCTTTGATAGTACTTTCAATGTATTATCTATATTTAGCCACAGCTAATAGGAACTAATCTATTTATTAAGTATACCAAGCTGGACAGCACAGGCATTTTTGAAAGATAAACATTGACTATTTGTGTCTGTGTGGTGTGAACTGCAACTATGGTGTTCAATCCGGGCCATCGCTGACTCATTGAATTGATCGTAGGCATGAAACGGAAACATTGTGGTAAATTATGTGCTTCTGTATTAAAAATACAATTTAAAGATACACTCTGGCTCTCAGGCGATGAGCTAGGTTTGTAGTTGGAATACGTATTTCAATAGCAAATAATTATTAGAACATGATTTGTAAACACATCTTTATTACCTTTTGTGTCAGGGAGAAATAGTTTTACTTCTTGCCTATTAAAAAAGGTACCCATTATTATTAGGTATGATACTGGTGTTCACCCTGATGTCCGCTATCTACTAGTATCTAGACAAAACTAGGATGTTTCATGGACTTCGTTAGTCGACTGAACCACGAATTCTAATGTCGGCAATGTTACAATGTTTATCACCTCGAACTCGGCGAATTGACATGTTGTTTTGTTTTCTAAGAAAAGTACGAATTGTTAAGACCACACTAATAAATGCTTCCTTCTCTTTACGTTGTACAACCTTTTGTCACAGTTTCGCTTGAAGTAACATATTATATAACCCGTTTACCGGACACGAGACGGTATGATGGTCCCGCCAGATCACCGTAGATAAATCGCGTCATGAACAGTTTCGTGGACAATACAAAGCTCGGTGCTGACCAATTCTATATCCTTGAACAGACTTGTCACTTATCTTTGAATGAATGTGTTTCATTAAGTCTGACCAAACCAAAATCTTTAATCTATACAAAATTCGTTTCAACTCACCTTTTGTGGGTATGTTAAGATATGATCGCTTTCTATATTAGAGTTTGGAAGGATATGTTCAAGTGCTTCGCTTTTATAATGGCCAATCTCCGGTTTAGAAGTTACTTTATTTTTGTTTTTATTTTACGGAAAGGTACACGCATATAGACGATATCTAAATTAATGCACAATCTCTTCCGTATAATAAATAGAATACAGTTAAGCAGATCAGCATTGTTTTATTATTATGAGCATTGCTTTTAATTCATGCTTTCTACCCATAGTCGCCAACAAATTATGTATACAGAAAACATGTAATAATAGAATAGTGTACACAATGACCTTCTAGAAACCAAACATGACTTAATTTGTGTTCGTGGGGCAAATTGTGCTATTCTCTTAATACCCCTCTATCTGACATTAGTGTAGAAGATCATGCAAGGTGGAATACTCTGTCCTTTAGTATCCAGACACATATAAATAGGAATTGAATAATCGGTATGTATGTACAATTCTGTCGAACTCACTTTGTAACGCCGATTTTGATTGGACAGTTTAGGTTTTGTGAAAATGCGCTGAAAACGACACCTTGATAAAGTCTTCCTGTGTTACCTTTTAGAAATTCAGCTAGCACGGGAACTAGTTTTGTGTCTGTCTTATGTTGCCCAGAGTTCTCCCGGCTCGTTTGGGCACACCATCCACCCGTAGAAGATACCTGTTGGTTGTCAGTCTTGTTTGACATGGCCTGGAACGACAAGAAAGACGAATACATGTTCCATAGTTATATATACATATATATATATATATATGTATATACGTGTACAATTACAACACTTGGCGTGGTATATAAAGACAGGGAGAGTGGATGAATTATTACATCAACAAATTATTAAGTAAAAAAAACATTTATAACAATGACTTAAGACACCAATAAAAAAATACGAATCAAACGTCTGTCACATGTGTCGTATGGTGCGCCTTTATCCGTGTATATAAAACAATAAATAAGAAATATCTTTAAAACAGGTTAAATGGCGTCGATTGAATGAAAGCTAACTTTTAAAATGTAAACACGGAGAGATGTCTCTTTAACAGCACGAGTTCTTAGATAACCTTTATACTCAATACAGGTAACAATAAATTGGTATACTACCCATTTAATTCACATCAAACCAGTCATACAAACATTATTGTTATCAACTGAGAATTCAAGATAAGGTGTGCAGTATGTGTATTTTAATAGTAACAAAAGAAATAAAAAGGCTGCGAGTTGCAAGCAAGTGAACGGCAGAAACCTTTCACTCTCCAAGGGAAGTCTCTACCACAACACACAAGTATACCAGTTACAACCCCTAGTAAATGTATCCCCAATGGAAAACTTACCGGGTAACAGTTCACGTGTGATGCATCCGCGTTAGCTTTTTCCTGTGCCTCTCAGAAGAAGATGCACTATAACTAATAGCAACTTGAGCGATGGACTCTTTTGAGTGCCTTCTCAGGAAAAGAATGATACGGATTTGCATAAAAATGTAGGCCAAAGGACATGTTATTCAACTACGCCGAAACAGTGAACACAACCAGCTCTTCAATGACGTGTTGGTGTTTTATTGTAGCATATATTCAGTCATTTATGAGACCACCTACACAATAAGTATTAATGATTACCAAGTTTAGTCTTATTCGCGGAGTTATATCTAATCTAGCAGGCTTGTGACGGAAACGAAACGACGAAAGCAACCCATAGTGAAAACATTTTACACCTACCCCGCATTCTAGCTGGCCGACCTTCTGTTGCTTTAAGTTCAACGCACGTGAAAGTTTATTTCGCTGCTCTATCAGTTTTCCCATCAATGACACAACTTTCTCATCTTTTTCGACCTCAAAATCTGAATATTGATATGCCCTAACACTAGAATCGCTGCTAGGGACATCTTTGTTGAGTGAATTCTGTTGATTTTTCACAAGTTTGACGACGTCTTCCCGGTCAAAATAAAGTCTCACGGCAACCATCATCACAAGTGAAATACTTAGTATAACCATAACATGTGAACGAGATATCCAAACCGCCATTGTTGTTGTTGTTGTTTTATAATATTTCTAGTAGTTGTTGTTGTTGTTATCGAGGTTGTTGGTTGTACTATTGTTCTAGTAGAAGTTGGTGTTGTTGTTGTGGTGTTTTAATTAGTGGCTGTGATGTCGTATGTCATTTTGTTGTTGTTTCTGCTGTCGTAGTCGAGGTTGTTGTTGTTACTGGTGTTGTTATTGCTGTTGCTGTTGTTGTTGCTATTGAAAATGTTCTTTTAATGCAATGTATTTTTGGTTCGGTTATCCAGATGAAGATTTCAACAGGTTCTGAATTTACCACTTTGTTGTCCAATGAGTAATGTTAGTGTAACGTCACTCACCATACATACGATCTGATTGGTATATCCTATGTTAAAGTTATGTCTTTACCACAACATATGTTTCAAGTTCTTCAACAAATCTTAGATATACACACATTTGGTTTTAAGTAGCGATTAAAAGCCCACTATTTAGTACAGTATACACAGCGTCCAGTTAAAGCGTGTATGATGTAAGAATGTATTAGCATGCTCGACACAAATCCTCGTTGATAAAATTATTTATCAAGCGCCATAGTGCACTACAGATTTTAAAGTTAGTTAACGAATATAGACACTTATTAAACACTTGTCACGTGATGTGACCTATCCGCTTACCGGTCCGGGAGTTAACCTTCACACAGCCACGTTATCAGTCCTTATACTTCACATATAAGATAACGTCACAACATTGAAATAATACACGTTCTGACTTTCGAATTTACATCATCGCCTTATTTCTAAACACCAAGTAATTTGTTTTGGACGATTTTGAGTACATGTATTTGATTTGGTTGGAATCGCCCTTTAAAGTTCTTTACATTGGTATACAATACACCGCAATATAATGCAACACAGCTCAACGCAAAATAACACAATATATAATAATTATTCTGCATTACACCACAACATAAGACAACTATACACGAACGATGTCATCAGACGCAACATAGTACTTAAACTATGTAACAATATACATCACACTATGACTCAATACGAGACAGGGACACATAGCGCAAAAAGGCGTATACAACACAAAGCAATGCAGCGTAATTCCCTCTTTTAGTTATAGGGACAACTCTGTACATTTGCATGAGTGCTCTCCCTTTTGGGTAGGTATTTTATTACTTTTAACAGAGAAAACTGCCATGTTTACTGTTTTATATAGACATGCGCATTCTGATTGACAAAGCACTGAATAATGTGTTATAGAAAAAGTCTAATATTATGTAAATATGGAAATATATCATTGTCCTTGACATTAAAGAAAAACAAAATTTCAAACTTGTTTACTATATACATATTGTAAAAATACATACCATAAAGGGAGCAAACTCTTTAAAAACTTCGAAAATAGGGATATGCAACTTATGTTAAAGAACCACGCTGTGGTATATATGATCTACGTAACATAGTACTGCACTGAACAGCTTCTTAAATAACAACAGAATATACTACAGCACGATGAATTACAACCATAACACAAGCCACATGAGTCGACCTACAACACAGCAGTGTACATATAGTACAGTCATACGTAACTCGTCTACTACAGTACTTACTTACACAATATAATGAGTTACGCACTCATTTTGGATCTTCATAAATCTTAAACATTTGATTGTTTCCTGAATATATTCGAAACAAGATCACTGAGTACAAAGTAACTGATAGATAAGGAACTGTTTTATTTAATTAAGGAATTTAGATTTTATTTAATCATTTATTGTCCATAAGTCAAGTTTTGCGTAATTGCCTTGGTAAAACGCATGGGATAGTACTATAACAACGAACCACAACAATATACAAACAAAGCAATTAGAGGGTTCCACTTTCTGAAGATCAATTTATTGAGTTTTTTTTGTGTTTTCGTGAAAAATGCTCTCAAAACATAGAACTCAGAATATAACGAGAAGCTCTAGTCGAATTTTCACTGCCCAATCTGCACCGAGGCATCTCTTACGTTAAAGATGGATTTTCGCATAATATCAAACATTTACATATTAATCTATAGTTCATAACCACAAAGTACTTATACAATAACAACCTTGTGAATTAAATAGACAGCTTAGCTTGATCACATAGCCAAGTAGTCATATACCGAAATCTCAAAAATAATATTTAACGGGTCAGTCTTAAATAGAGTTTCAGTACTAGCTGTCAATTTGAAAGTAGGAAAACCGATGTTGCGTTTTTTTTTCGTCAAAGTCAACATAGATTTCTTCATAAGAAGCTTTTATAATATTTTTGTATGCTAATGTCTTGGAACTGTGTTTTGAGAAATCACTTAATTGGGAAAAAAGGGCAACTTTAAAGATCTCATCTAGTGCTCCTAATGCGTTATGTATTTCATGGATTGAAGTATAGTATTTGTCCTGTGATTGTCATGGTAACAAGGTACACGTTAGATGATAAGGACGTGACTACTGATATGAGATAACTGTGTCCTTGTATTGACACGGGTCTTATCGCCGGAAAGCCTAAATCCCGTTAAGATGCTTCACGTAAAACTTATCCTAAATTGGCGTATTACCTCGATAAATTCCGCAAAGCCCAGGCTAATACAGTGTATGCAACTTTTAAGTGAGATCGGGTTCCGTGCATATATCGCTACCAAACAATGCCGTTAATACTTGAACATTTACAAGATTATTTTGGACGCAGTACCTTAAGTAAACTGAGTGTATGTTTTGGGATTCGCCCATACAACAAATCCCTAGCATTTCGTATTTATTCATTACACACATAAACAAAGTATCCTTAATCGATGTGCGAGATTACAGCATTTCTTAGTAAAAAGGACAAATAAAATGTCATGTGTTTGTGTTACTACTGTTTTTTGGGTAGCCAACAGCAGTCAGTATTCAATTTCAACTTCGTGGTATTCTTAAACAGCAGGGACACGCATTGCAACCAAACTGTTGGGCCTCTCTCTCTCTCTCTCTCTGTTATCATATTTTCTCCGAGGGGGAAACTTGACAGGATGTGGTCTAAGTCCATTCATGACTATTTCCTAAAGAGGCATGCGACGGGGTGAGACACAAACATCTTCCTTATGTGTTCCGATGGTTACATACACACAGATAACTGTCTTTTCTTTCCGTACATTTGTACTGGGGATAAATAAAAGCCAATGCAAAACGTGAACTGAAATTAACGATCATATTCTTCTATAGCACCGATACAACAAACGAAAGTTGACAAAGATAAACTGACAATACACATTTATAATTTTACAAATGCTTCCCTTCCATTACCATCGTGCGTGGGTTTGTTTAAATGCGGTAACGTAGAGTCGACATCCTACCATGGCTCGTTGTGTGTTTCACAGATACCTGTAACGTAAAGTTTGTAACGTCTGACACATCCACTCCACATTATGTTTGAAATGATGGGCTTATCTGTTTCCTAATAATTTTTCAAACAAATAATGTGATACAATAAATCTTAATCTATGTTTAAAACAGACCTTACGGAAAATATGAAATAAAGGTACGCGACATAAACATATATTTACTCCCAACTCTATACCATTCATTCAAATGCTTGCAATCAAATGTTCCGAGTCTTAAAGTAAAAACTATAAGCAAGAAACAAACAATAAAGGAAATAAACTAACAGTACACATAATGTTAGCGCTGATCATGATGAATTAAAACATTTGTGTGTTTTGCGATACTGATGTGTAATGTGGCTGCAGAAGAACATTGTGTCACCTGGACAGTGTATAGTAAATGGTATACGAAACGGACTACCACCTTTCTCTTACTTTAATAAAAAACAACATTTTTGTTTGTTTGTTGTTTCTGTTTTTATTAGTTTTTTTTTTAGTTTTCTAAAAGGCTAGACGACTTTATGTCCTGTGGTTGATTACCATATTTCATCGTTGACAAACAACCCTTCAGAGAAGTACATGTACTTCAAACTCTGCCCACAGCCCTTATCTATAGAACTAAGCCCCTGTATTTCAACACTAACCACGTACGCCACATTCTATTAATGAGTCTTAAAGGCCCATCACTGATTAGTAAAACATAGTAAATACGTAGTTTACGTGATGAAACAGTGCTACACGAGTTGATGTATTTTGTTTAGTTTGTTGTTTGTTGTTTTTCCCTCGATCGTGTCCATCATCAGGTCGTCCATCGTTTATTATCCCCGTACATGTAGACACGTGGTTACACCATGATATTTCATCGATTTGCTAATTAAGAGAGTTAGGTTGTAACGGTAAATGCTGAAATATACAGGAACAGACACTTTCACGGTCTGTATTACATTGGAACATTGACCAGACACTCGTGAAGTCATTACATGGTCTGTTGAATTGTGAAATATGTGGATTTAAGTGTTTAGTTATTACAACAGAGTATATATAACACGTGTTCATTGTATACACATGTAACATCTAGTGCGTTACATTGGTCCATGTAATTTATTCAAGAGTGTCGGGTCAATACTCTCATGCAATACAAATTATCATTATTTATTTAATGTTGACAGCTCACACACCGACAGTGTTTATTCCAAACGCATGCTTTCGATACAATATTCAATAAAACAGATTTGAGTGAATTTGCTGTCATGTGGCACTTTAACGAATACCGATACACTACAAAACTCAGCCCACCTAAAGGTAACACATACGTAGGCAATCACGTACACAAGGAAATTTCACAATTCGTGACAAGGCTTGATAACATACAAGATAAGATTAGTTGTAACTTACGACCGCCGTCCCAAAATACCAATTCACTTTATATATACAAATGTGAGTGAATATTACATACATATACAACTGGTAAGAGGGATTCCATAATTTGGGGATTTTAACTCTCGCAGACGCCGACCTACGTCATTACGTGATCTTTTAGGCGATGTGTATCATTCGTAGGGTAAATAACTCATATAAATGTCGATGAATAATTCACAGCTCCAACCCCTGAGCTCACAGTTTTCAACGGATTTGTCGCACAAGGGAAGTTAGTCAGAAAGTTTTAATTGTTTGGTGCGACGCAGAGTGACGTCACTTGGTGAACACTGTCTATGATACGACTGTGATCACGAATTAAGAACTAATAAGACCGTCCTACAAAGGACACTTCATTATACATTTAAGAAATGACATCTTAAGGAATAGACAAAATTCATATAAAAAGAAAGAAAGAAAACAGAGAGTTTCACTAAGACTAATCGTTCGTTATCTTATAACGGCTAACTTTGACCACTATTAAATCCAGATTAAATCATTCTTTTATTATAAATCAGTTTACGTGTTGCCAAGTAACTCCTCTGAAAGACATCCTGATTGATAGTAATAGCATTATCTCAGTTCGTGATTTTATATAGACCATATTAGACACAGCAGTCATAATGTACACATGCATTCAACGTTCAAGCTGTCCACACCACTAGAAAGTTCATTTGGCATGGGTTATCAAACTGCTTAGACAGAACACCCAAATCATCACTTTCTATCCCCCTCTGTGTAGGTTACATTTGTTTGCAATCACCATGGCAGCATATTGACAGGTTACTGATCATGTACGCTTAAATATTCGTTGACATCGGGTTGTCCTTAATGTATATCAATGGGACAACATCTAAGAATTGAGTAATAATAAACCAGTATGACGTTTTTTTGCACCCAATGATTTTGCTAAATAGATTGACGCCTGGTACTTGTCTTCGCTTTTAATTTGTGTTTCATTCTACAAAGATGCCCCTTACTAGAGCACCAAATGGAAAGATGTACAAAGATGCCCCTTACTAGAGCACCAAAAGGAAATGTCTACAAAGATGCCCCTTACTAGAGCACCA
>ENA-OREC01001624-OREC01001624.1-marine-metagenome-genome-assembly--contig:-NODE-1624-length-11593-cov-13.045068_pt1 | contig 11593 bp, 5 predicted proteins | sample MGYA00248626_ERZ508543 | MGnify/ENA primary metagenome ERZ508543 (study PRJEB26211, sample SAMN05518279) | marine metagenome | isolation source: Puget Sound, Washington, USA | host: Bankia setacea... | reverse complement strand
GGAGAGCAAATTATGTTGGAAAAGTTGAGGTCTATATATGGCATGGTCTTAATAAGGAGAGCAAATTATGTTGGAAAAGTTGATGTATTTATATTGCATGGTCTTAATAGAGAGACAGAATTACATTAAAACAGCTGTTTGGGACCTAAAATAGAAGGTCTCTATATGTAGTTGTCTTGAAAGCAGAACTTTACTGTATTTATATGGTATTGACAAACTTAATAATGAAAACATAAATTGTTAATGGTATAAAGGGTATAAATACAAATAAGTCTGTGACGTCCAATCAGAAATGACGTTACAAAGCAGGTGTGGTTAAATGCATTTTAAACATCTATCTGTATGCTTCAAGATGTAAATAGTTTCTTTTGTGTCATTGATAAAATGCAATATTGGCGTGAGAACATAGTTTTAGTATCAGCTTCAGTCAATAACATTGCAAAGCGCATGTGTTAAAAATCATTTTAAACATCAATCTACATGGTGTTTTTTTGTGTCATTGATAAAATTATGTTTTTATTTGTTTTGATTTCAGTGGTCCCTAAACCTGTTGGTCCAAAACGCGGAAGGGGCCGTCCAAAGAAGAACATATATCCCTATCATACTGACCTTCAAGAAAACGAGGACCTAGTAGTAAAAAAGGGGCCACAAACATACAGCGGTAAACGTAAAAGAGATAATCCGGACAGTGAGTTTGATGATGTCGACGATGATGAGATACAAGAGGAAGACGATTTATATGAGATTAAAGCGGAATGGGAAGGGATGGACGAGTATTCACCAAAGAGGGACATCAGAATTACTTCCGGAAGAGATCAGCCTAAGAGAAGCACTCGAGGCAAACATAGTAAATTTGACTCAGATTATGTGTATGAAAAGATTAAGGTAGAGCCTAGGGATGATGATGATTTGGTTAAAGAAAAGACTGATGTTAAAGCTACAGAAGCTGATTCTGGAAAGCGGAAAAGAGGAAGACCGCCTAAGGTTGTGGTAAAAGATGTAATTGCAATAGATGATGATGTGAATGCTGAAGGTAATGATAGAGTTGGAGCTGAAGGAGTGGGTAATGAGACGGAAAATACAGAAGGGTTAATGAATAAGGTTGACAATAAAGAGAAACTTACTGCTGGTGATGTGAAAGAGTGTCTAGCAGCATTGACTGGAAAAAATACAGGTTTAGCAGAGGTTGGTGAAAAGGTGAGGAAAGTGGAACATTCAGATACTGTTAGTGTTGATGATAAAGTCGAAACAAATTCCGATGAACCATTAGAGGTTTCTGATGATACAATGGAGGTTATTGAAACTGTTGAAGCACATGAGAATATTGAGGTTCAAGAAAGTGGTGTTGAAGAAAGTGATATTACAGATGTCGAAAACACAGTTGATAAGGATAAAACAGAAAATGTTGTAACTGTACCAGTTGTTGAAAATGCAGGTAAAGCTGTTGTAGAAGGTGACGGAGAGTTGCTCATAGATGAAGAAACTGTTAATGAAAGTGGTAAAGCAAAGAAGCAGACAGGAGAAGAGGAACTAATTGAAGAGATTGTGATTGAAAGTAATGTTGAAGAATGTGTAATTGATGGTAAGGAAGAGGCTAAGGTTAGCAATACTGTGAATGAAACAGAGAAGGACAAAGACACTGGAAAAACAGCCAAGGATGATGAAGATAAGGAAATTATTGCTGAAGATTCTGAAACAGTAAATGATAACCTAATTAAGGCAAGTGATAAAACTGATGGTAAGGCGAGAAAAGGCATGGTAAGAACAGAGATGAGTGATAAAGAATCCATGGTTATCATGTTTGAAGAGACGGATGATGGAAAGTATGGTTGTGTTCTATGTGAAGCCACTTTTACGGAAGAGATTGAAGCTATTTCACATTTTATGGATCACAATCAGAAAGAAGTAGGAGCTTGCGATAAATGTGGAGAAGCGTGTGAAACACTGAACGATCTACTGGTGCATAGGAAAGGTTGTCTTAAGAAGAACTCTGAGCACGTCAACAAAACTGGTGCTGGGAATGAAGACTTGGAGTATGCGTGTGAAATCTGTGGACAAACGTTTAAATCTGGGCAGTACCTCTACCGTCACATGGTCATACACACAGACATGTTCACTTGTAACAAATGTAGGAAAACTTTCTCCCGGAAAGACTCATTACAGAAGCATGTGTTAAAGTGTTGTCCAAGTATGGCGGCTAGCTATAGGATTCATTACTGTGATGTTTGCCATAGAGTTTTCTCCAGGCAGGCAGGATTACAGCGTCATAAAGAGAAATGTAAGTCGGTGAAATGTGACCGCTGCGAGAAGACCTTTGCCTCGTCCGATGACCTCGGTGTTCATAAATGTAGGTTGGATTATGATAACGAATCTGCCAGGTATGCGTGTGGCCAGTGCTCAAAGAAGTTCCAGTCAATGTATTACCTGAATCAACACAGAAAAATGCATTCCAGTGAACATTCCTGCAAGCGATGTGGCCGTAACTTCCCGAATGCCGAGGACCTGAGTTTGCATAGTTCCCTGTGTGAGACCTTAGAATGTATCAGGTTGTACGGTAGTGGACGTTGCTGGCAGTGCTCGATTTCCTTCTCTAACTCTAAACAGTTTCGAGAGCATGCGTTATCCCACAGTCATCCATTCAAATGTGAGAAATGCGAGAAACGATTTGTGAAAGTTGGGTCATTCAATAGTCACGAATGCTCAACCGAGATATTTTCCTGCGGCACTTGCCAACGGAGCTTTAAAAATGAAGCGGGCTTAGAGAAGCATGTAAAGGACAATGAGTGTTTACAGTATCAGTGTTCGGCTTGCGAGCAAATGTTTCATCTCAAGTCCCAGGCCAGAGATCATGTACAGGTGTGTGAGGCGGCGCCAATCGATGATAAAAAGATCGTTAACAAGAAACAGGTGAGCGAGATGTGCGAACTATGCGGGAAATCGTTTTCGTCTCGAAGCAACCTTACCAAGCATATGTTACTACATGGGGAGAAGAAGTATGCCTGTCCACATTGTGAAAAGAAGTTTCATCTTGACGTTTACTTGAAGGAACATGTTACCTGTGTGCACTATAACATCTTTAAATATCAATGTAACACATGTGGGCGAATGATGAAATCTAAAACTGGTCTGATAGCTCATGAGAGGATTTTTCACAGTAAGGAAGGCGAGACGTTTTCTTGCCCGAAATGTCACAAAGTCTTCAACCAGAAGGGTAACATGAAAGCCCACATGTATTCCCACACTACGGAACGGAAGTTTGCCTGCGATATCTGCGTGCGAGCTTTCAAATATCCGGATCAACTTAGCCGACACAAGAGGGAGCATTCGGCTATGCAAAGGCTGAGCTGTTCGGATTGTCATCGTCAGTTCTTGAGAGGTTATGAGTTGAAGAGACATATTCAGAACGAGCATAGCGGCTGTGTGTACGTGTGTCATCTGTGTTCAGCTCGTTGCTGTCAGAGACATACCATGGTGCGTCACTTCAAGCGTAAGCATCCGTCAGAAATAGAGCTGCTATCAAAGGATGGATACATGAAGAGTATGTGGAAACATGTAAGTACACTGGGTGATACTAATACTCCGACAAAGCCCCAGAAAATGATGGTTAACATCCAAGACACTGGGCAAGTCACTGGACCGTTCTTGCTAGGAGCATCGGGTATGAACGCAGAGGTCACTGATGTAGAACAGAATATCATTGTACCTCAGGATAGCTATATCATACAAAACGCAGACCTTCAAGCCCAGGTGGTGGCTACTACAGACCAGGTTGTAAATGCCGTGCCTGAGTCGATGGAAACCACAGTGGAGATGATAAGAAATGAAGACGGAACCATCAGCTTTAACGGCATGCCGCAGAATTCCAAGGGTCAGATAATAATCCTACAGATAGTGGATCCTGAAGCCACACCCGAACAAGCTGCAGAAGCCATTCAACATTTGACGGAGTTAGCAACCATATCTGAAGGAGCACCTGTTATTAACCAAGTCTCAGATGTGCAAGAAGGGCAGGTAACTCAGACTGGGATAGAAACCATCGACCAAGGTGCAGAAATCACAACAGATAACCAGGGGGTGATTACACAGAATTTGGAGGACTATTTACAGCAGGGGATACAAGTAAGCGAGAATGTGGTGATCGGGAAAAATTATATGAATTATAAAGAGGTACAAACTGTGCTGTTGCAGAAAGATGAACCAATACAAGAAGAGTTTGCTCAGTCGATTGTGGAAGGAGATAACAAGATAAAGATTCTACCAATGGCAGTACAGAACCTGGGAGCGGAGAGGCAGACTGGGCTACAGATTATGGAAGAAAGCGAAGATTTACAGGACGACTTACAACCTATTCCAGAATGTATTGCCTCTACAGAAACTGTCCAATTAACAGAGACTATCAGTACTACATAGTTTAAAATTAACTTTATGGAGTTTGAAATTGACTTTATGGAGTTTGAAATTGACATTATGAAGTTTGAAATTGACTTTGTTTGAAATTGACGTTATGAAGTTCAAAATTGACTTTATGTAGTTTGAAATTGACCTTATGGAGTTTGAAATTGACTTTATGGAGTTTGGAATTGACTTTATGGAGTTTGAAAACTTATGTTATGGATTTTGAAATTGACGTTATTGAAATGGTGGACATTGATTCATCAGTTCTATTGTGTTGAACATTTTATTCAAAACTGACTGAAACAATTTTTAAAAATCAGACTACATTGTATATAATAATAATAGGAGTATTTAGGCTCAGGTTTCACCATAGAAACAGACTCAAAACAACCAAAACAACGCAAGGCATTTCATACAAAAGTAATTTATTCAATGGTGTTTGCGTTTTACAGAAATATTTTTTTTACCAAGTTATGTATTATTTATTTATATAAGTGTATGTGTTTGAATGTGAAGTGTTGCCTATTTAATTGATGTTTTGATTGTTTATTTGTGAAGACAATGATTATTGTTCAATTATCTCATTTGAGATAACAAAAATTAAAGTTGTTTAAAGATATTTGTTTTTTTCTTCATCTTTAGACTGGTTTTACAAAAATAGATAAAATGACACTGGCACTATGGATTCATGCAATCTCCACATCAAGGGTTAAACAGACAAATGTTGTAACTGCCTTCTTAGGTTATATATATTTACAACACTGGTCCATTCAACACTCAATTTGGAGATTGTATTATAGTTGTTGGTAGATGCGTATTGAGGTATGAAAGCGATATGGTTTTATCTGATCCCTTATTCAATAACACTTAAAGCCCTCTCACTTTCGTCCTGTGATATGCTTGTTACTACAAGGAAAAATGATCATACATTTATATATAGTGTATTCACTGTTTGGTTTTGTCTGTTTACATGGAATGGGTAATTGTCTGTTTACATGGAATGGGTAGTTGGCTGTTTACATGGAATGGGTAATTGGCTGTTTACATGGAATGGGTAAGGAATGAGTAATTGGCTGTTTACATGGAATGAGTAATTGGCTGTTTACATGGAATGGGTAATTGGCTGTTTACATGGAATGGGTAATTCTTTCCCTGGTAGACTTCCATATTTTGAACTAGTAATTAAATTTAATATGTATGCATAAAACTAAACTCCTATTTATTAAGGTGTTTTTTCCCAACAAACTGGAGTAAATGATATTTGAGTTTCACAATACAATCTACATAGAACTAGCTGAAATTTGATTTGCGTTAAACTAATTTTCCCTTGCACATTTACATATATAGAACAGCTCATGCGATATAGAAGCCCTAAGGAGCGACAGGGGTTTCTGTGTTGTATAAAACGGTTCTGTTTAGCCTCTAACTGACTTAGTGTTTAACCTAGTTTTAACCCTCATTTACATATCAACCCGAACAAACTGTGCCCGTGTGCATCAATGGCATATGAAAACACTTATTTTTATATAGCTCTTTTTCAAATAAACGCCAATATAGACAAGACTGTTCGAAATTTATACGAAATAAACACAATTTGAATTTCGAGCATTCTCATTGGACGAAAAACTAGGGTTAACACTTAAGTTTAACGTCGAAGTGCTTAAATTGGTATTGGGTGTGTCTTGTCAGTTTAGAATCTACGCCAAGTTTGGAGTGAGTCTACTGGTCTGTTAAAACAAGCATTCTCCTCAACAAAAATAACTGGATGAATTATAAGCTGAGAATGAAGTAAATTAGAAGTCATGTATTGTGAATTAATTTATTCAAATATCATCATACACATATTCACGAGTTACATGTTCATACCCTATATTACATTCTCATACAGTAACAGTGAAGCCTGCTTTAACTGAATATTAAAAACCTTTTATGAATTTATATAAAGACACATTTTTGCTCAATGAAGATGAGTCCTTTGTGTTTTCCCGCTTTTTTTCTAAGTTGAGATAATTGTAGAAGTAGAACAAGGTCCAGGAAATACAAGGTTGTAAGTTCTATAGTTTGAAGGACTTACAACCTTTAATATACCGGGACTTTTGACATAATACAGTTGGGACTGGTGCTTTCTTAGGTTTATTCAGATTTCAGTTTAAACAGGCTTCAATGTAGGTTCAAGATATTGCTTGTTAGAACAAATCTATTTCCCTCGGCTATTCACAACATATATAATGTATATACTAACATTGACCAGAAACTACGGAATAAATAACATGGATCAGTGCATAACAAAATAGGTGTTACATGCTTGTTCAAAGACATGAGATAGCTACGCTGTAATAATAACACGACAATCTTATCCACCTATTTTAAAACTCAACAGACCGAGTAATGTATTACAGAGTGTCTGGTCAATGTTCCTATACAATACCTTACCACTATGAGTAGCCTGGACACTGAGGATGTCAAAACAAGACCAAAATGCATCTTCTTTTTTTATATAAAACACTGAGACAGGTACCTGACTGTTGGGAGTTCAGAGATCAAACAAAAGAGAAAGTAGATGTTCATTAAAGCCTCACTACTCCTCAGTAGTTTTACTGGATGAAAATTAGCTACCTGTGCTGTAGTACTGCATTGATTTAGCTGATACGATTAAAATTTAACATTCTAACATGATCCGCCTTTTTTTCTATATAAACAAAGTTACCGTTGTAAATTAGCCGATATACAACAGTTCTACTTTCTGGCTGTTGTGATTTATTGGATATTTGCCTCCGCTAAAAGTAACACACGGTTTTACCCTTTCAATAATAAAATATGAAATAATGTCATATCGGCTCATTAACAACGGTTTGTCGTTCTGATGCGTTGGAATTAACCACGCAGCACTCCAAACCGTTGTTAATGAGCCGATATACGATGGTAACTCATATTATATTTTATAAGTAACTACATAGAAAAGTTTGATTTGTGTTGAAATATCTCATTACTTACTAAATTATGACTACAGGCATCCTTGGTGGTTACAAATATGTGTAATGTTTTTGAGACAATCATTTTTTTTAAGTATCACAGACTTAAACTTACTGACAGAGGAATATTGGTCTTTTAAGCTGATGTTGAAAATGAATGCTTCTATAATGGACTTGGGTACATGCACTTCATAATACAATAGAAATGTGCAACCAAAGTCCTACATATACAAGTTCTTCTGAGTATTTATAGTGTCTTTTGTGCCAAAACTATAGTGTTGATTTTGGTTGGTTCAACGTATTTTCAATAGTTTTTCAGAAATTCTAACTAGGGCCAGTTCAACCTACATGTAGCATATTCCAATCTCCCATGCAGAGCTGAGTTGTGGCTCCTTGCAGTCTTTCTAAATCTATTCTACTTGTCAGGGGAGATCACTGCGTTGGAGATTGACCATGTTCCGGGGTTTATCAACCAATGCTAATCATTCTTTTCCAGTAGCCGTCAACTTCTCAACAGTGTAGAGAGAGAGAGAGAGAGAGAGCATGTTTGATACAAAGAACTACATACTAGGTAAACTAGGTAAAGACAATATTGATAGGTGTAAAGATTGTATTTACCTTGAGGCTTGACCATTTGCAGTATTTGGGTAGTTAAAAAAACAAAAACTCAACACCTTATCACACTTACAACAAACAAAAACTATTCTATATTCAGTGGCACATCAACCATTTATATACCGCCAGTTCTCCATTGACAGATGTATAATTAGCAATTCATTTTTAAGAATTATACACTTTAATTGAGTAAGTAATTTTTGAATCCTAGGTGAATAGTACATAACAAGATCGACAATAAAAATGAGTTTACCAAAGATTTTATATTGATAGGTGAAAACTATATATTATTGTCTGTCTAAAACTATACATTCATGAACACTAAATGTTACCCTTGTTTTTTGAGCAGGTAATAACAGGTACCCAAAGTACTACACTTACACCAATGCTAATTTCAACTCCTATCAAAATTGCAAACAAAAAGACAGTATAGCATATAAACTAATACAACAAACATTACAACATAAATGTTGAATGAAGAAAGTAAATATCTATATATATGTGTGTAACAAGCACAAGTAAATCATTGTTCCCAGTCAAGAGAAAACATACAACTTAATTAGTTATGTTTGAGAACTTGTGGATCGACTCTTTGAGTATAGCTCTATTACCCTTTTTTGAAGCTGCCTATTGATTTATATGTGTACATTTGTAAAACTGTAAAACAAAACGTGTAGTAAGATAAATCGAACCTGTTTAAACTGCACAATGTAACTGATAACTAAATTATAATCATATACTTATCATGTTAGATACCATACACTGATACAGGGATCATCAATGTCGGCAACATTACATACACACTCACATATATGGACACCATCTAACAATGTATGTAGATTCTATGTAAGCACAATTATTCTATGTAAAATGTCTTCAATACTCGGATTTAAGATCATATACTCAATAACTACTCATTTCACTTTTTTAACATATCACGTTTTCAACACATATTTTAACTTTGTATCATATAGACAAATACACTCCACTTGATATGTTGATCGATATTGTGTATCCCGTTTAGGCCTATCACAAATTGCTTATATATCGACCTGATCTATTTAAAGAAGCGTTTTGACATGGTCTATGTTCTTTAGCATAACAATCTCAGCTACACTGGCTGGTTCAAACGATTTCATCTGTACACCAGTTTTCATTGGCTAGTTTAGTTGCTCTATATTATTATCACTATCTTTCCATTGGCTGGTTCAAACTATTTTATGTGTATATCAGTTCTTCATTGGCTAGTTTAGTTGCTCTATATTCTTATCACTATCTATCCATTGGCTGGTTCAAACGATTTTATATGTACACACGTTTTCATTGGCTAGATTAGTTTCCTCTGTATTATTATCACTCTCAAGTTATCCATTCGCATTAATTCTATTTATAGTTGCGTGTCATCGGTGACTATTTTTTCTAACAGACCCAGTTCCTCTATGGCGTGATATTGGTCGGGTATTTCCATGAGGGCCTGCAGAGCAAATGCCGTCTGTCTGTTCCTCCGCCCTTCTACAACTTTCTGAAAATTCAAGAACTGGAAATTGTCAAATTGTCTTTTAGGGATTTTGTCGTCGAATTGGTTCATCATGCCCCAGGGACCGTCTCCAACCCCTACGGTGATGATAGAAAGGGGATAGTGTGAGGCCTCTACAATGGCGGCTATGGTGTCCTCTTCCTCGTTCACCTGTCCGTCTGCAGCGATCACTAATATATGGTACTGCAATGTAAGATGTGATATTGTTTTGGGATACATGAATAATGCTGGCTGACCTGTATATGTAGGCCTTTCATTGTTTTAGCACAGATATTTCGAAAAACTGAAACGGAGAGCTACACAAATGATTTGCCATAACATTGGTGCCGCTATATGTCATGGTGTCATGTTAGTTAAAGAAAACAACATTCTCACATTTTGGTCTAAACGTTTCTGATAACTACCAGTTTTTCTGCACTTCCATGCACACTGTTTTGGTTGACAATGCTCAAAACCTTCAGATAAATTAACCCTGATCCATTCATAAATCAAAGCGCAGCAGGCTCTGTAGTAAGAACTGCTTGTAGGATTTGTTGCTTATTTTATTTGCATCAAGTGAAAGATTTGACACGTAAAGCTACATTTTCATTCCCGAAATACTGTGTAGAATATTAGTATTGTGTCCACTGCTGACATACTGACTAATTGGGAACGTCTTCTCTCGATTGACTGCACATTCTCCAATTACGTAGGTATTTTACTTCAAACATATTGCCCATACCATTTTGTCAGACAATTTACAACTTTACAAATGCCTTGAATTTATTCTTTGCAAATTACTGAGAAAAGTTTATTCTGAGAAAACTAAATATCATAAAATGTGCTTAACTCTTTCAATGTTTGACTTACCTTTTCAGTCGCCTTGACAATTTCAATAGACTTTCTGATGAGTGGGGCAAAGTTTGTAGGTCTGTTTAGCTTTATGTGTGGAGTGACCTCGTTGTAGACCTTTAGAACTTCTCTAAATCCAGCACATGAACCCTGGAAATATACGTTCATTACCGTTCTAACACGCGCTCAAAGGTAACATATATGTATTCGAGCAGTGGTTATTGTATGACATGTTTATTTTTTGCGCGAAGTAATGTGTTAACGTTCTCCAAATTGTCAAAAGTTCAGTTTCTTTATTGATATTCACGTGTTTTCTATGTTCTAATTGACTGGATACAGTGTCATCTTGTCTAAGTTATTTTTAACATTTACAAGAGAACACTACAACTATAGTTGGCCAACTCACGACTTCTTGAAGCCCATGTAGACAAATTGAAACATGCAGTGTACTTTTTCGGGGAAATAAATATATTTTTCCATACTTCTGGAATCTTGACATCCTAGTGTAACTAATTTTAAAACAACAATGCATTTTCCCATCATTCCTGGTACACTATTGCACTATGATTCGTTATGTTAACGTAACGTAACGGAAGAAAGAAGCGTGTCTGCCGACGATGTGATTTCGCCCGCATACTCGTATCTTATAAAGTCACTGACGTTGTTCCCAATGATTTCGTTCTCGCTGTGTTCATGTTGGAAAAAACTAACGAAAACTCTCTCGTACGACCATATTGTCATCTTGTCAGATTGAAGCATTACACTAGAGTCCGCATCAATGAATAAACAAGTACTTACATAAACTTTTAGAGGGAATATACTATGGCCTTGCGTTCGGACATCTCCAAATCCATACGCTGGTATAAGACCGTCTTCATCTAATGGCTGCAAAGTCTCACCCAGGATCGATATCACCTGGTAATGAACGAAATGTGTAAAACATCAAACACATGTAGTTATAAATGTTTATTTCTAACACACACTAAACGATGATTTGACCAGACCTTTGCAGAAAATATGGCGTGGTGTTGTCATAATTTCTGAAATGTTAAAGAATCAGTCAAGTATGTGTTTTAGTTCTTCATAGAAAACCTGACATGTTTGTTAACTGTTGATGTGTCTAATGAATCAGTCAAGCATGTGTGTTAACTGTTGATGCGTCAAATGAATCAGTCAAGCATGTGTGTTAACTGTTGATGTGTCAAATGAATCAGTCAAGCATGTGTGTTAACTGTTGATGTGT
>ENA-OREC01001623-OREC01001623.1-marine-metagenome-genome-assembly--contig:-NODE-1623-length-11596-cov-10.924907_pt1 | contig 11596 bp, 6 predicted proteins | sample MGYA00248626_ERZ508543 | MGnify/ENA primary metagenome ERZ508543 (study PRJEB26211, sample SAMN05518279) | marine metagenome | isolation source: Puget Sound, Washington, USA | host: Bankia setacea... | reverse complement strand
CACCATTTGGCCCAACGTTTTCAAGAATAACCGTCCCGTCTCTCTTTAGTTTAAACATATTGTATTGCTTTCAAAAAATCACATCAGTATAAACATAAAGCAATCATACATGTATATATACATATTTATTTGTACATAGCAAAAGGGTCGAACCACAAGTTCTTTAACTCAGTTACAGCTCTTCCCTCTTCCCGTCTCTCTATAATATACTCATCATATCAAATAATGTGCTTGCTATTGTTGTGTTCCCTATAACGTGCATTTTCATATTATATGTACCTGCTGACAAAAAGAAATCTCTGGAATGAGACCGTACAGTGTCTCTAAGAGAGAATACCATAATGAACTGTTATACGAGTTGTTTTCCTAATGACTCAGTAGAAGTTTTAAAGTATTGTTTCACAGAATAGCGTTGTCGACTGTCAAATCCCTGCCCGATACTTTCGTATATACATAAGTAAGTTCAGTGAAAATGGTGTATATATGTGGACGTTTTCTTAATTTGAGCACGCTGTCTTGTTTGACAATTCACTATTTTCGAAATGTTAAGTTTATAATATTTAGCTCCCTTGTTTATAGGCATGTCTATAATTTGCTATATTTTAATAAACAGAAATTCTGTTTTCCCGAAAGTTCAAGCACAACAAGAGATGTCCATATTAACATTATATTTGACTTTCCTATAACCTAAACAATTGCTTCAGTGATTTGACCATCATAATGTGCATGTCTACATGTAAACATGATAGTTTTCTATATTAAAAGTATTGAAAATACCTGCCCAAAAGGGAGAGCACTCATGCAAATGTACAGAGTTTAACGAAAATAAGGAATAGTTTACATCCGCTCAAAATGAACTCAATACAGTACCTGGATATGGGCTAATGTTTGTGTCAAGCACCAGTCTGCGAGTTCATCATAGGACAACGTTGGATCCATTGTTTCCAGCTGATCTATCAAGCAAAGTAACATCATTGGTACAGCTAGGGAGTTCGTGTCGGTCGCTGTACCTGTCAAGGGAGGTAATCCGAGCCGTACGACGGAGTTGTCTTCCTTGATCCAGTAAGTTATTCGGTCCATCATTTCAAGAGCTTCTTCCTTAAATAGTGGTATATTAATAACTTATCCTGTGTTTTAAACGTGTTTTTTTCCAAAAATTATTTCGGCTACAAATGTTGTTTGATACATTTCTTTACATTACTGAAAACATTGATACTTCAAGTAGAGGTGGGGTGGGGTGGGGTGTGGACATGTTAAGGCGCAATACTAATATAAAGCTCATTCAGTAGTCAAAGCGGAAGCCAACTGAGCTAACCGGAAGCGGGAGGGTTTCTCTCCAAATCAACAACATACGTCATTGAACATATTACTGCAACATAAAGCGCTTTGATATTTATTGGTGACGTGCGTTATTTTCATTTTACGATACAGTAACTCGCAAAGTAATACAATATAGTACAGACGGTGGCCTGATTATAAAGAAAGAAACGTGGACAGGCCGCTAAGTAAGACCATGTAAGAAGTAAAGACACCATGTAGCAAATCCTATAACATTATTTATCATCGCAACTTCAAGCTATGTATTGTTCAATAGACACATTATTCGCATTAAAATGATCATGTACATGTGTGTATGTCATTATTTATTTCGATAGCAAACCATTAATTACCACCCTGAATGTTAGAATATATTGTCAAGTATAGTTAACAGCGCCGTAACGGTTGTATACACATGCTCGTTATACAAAGCAAAATGGAAATGTCAACCATTACAAATAATCACGAGAACCGTCATTGTTAGAATGTATTGTCAATTAAAGTTAACAGCACCGTAACGTTTTGTATGTACATGTTAAAGATACCAAGCAAAATGGAACTGTCATTACAAGTAATCACGAGAACCAGGTCATTTCGTCCGTGTAATACCCGATATATCCAGCCATCCGTACAGCGCGCAAGTTCGGACATGGCCATTGTATAAAAGCATTCAGAAAATATGGTCCTCTGAACTTTGATTGGTCGTCCATCCCTCGTGACAGACAAGTAGCATTTGTTGGTCACTGGGTCCTTTCCATACTTCCGCAAAAACTCAGCTCCTGAAAATAGGGTCCCATGATCTAAGACCATCTACGACTTACATATACTAGTTAAGTGTTAATTGTTGACAGGCGGTCCTTGTAAACTGGTTTATTACACTGGAAATATCACAAGCCGAAAAAGATGTTTCTTGAGCAAGGTGATAACCCCAAAGTGGTCTTAAGTACGGGTTTGTACATTGAACATTCTGCCAGGAGACTAAATATAGAGGTTTCTGAAGCAAGGTGGTTTCTTTACATAGACTGATCTTTAGTTCGGGTTTTACATAATAGCTGTCACGCAGGACTTTCGGAGTATACGAGTTTCATTTTAAATCTCGTAATGCACACATCCTAGGTTGAAAATACAATTCAATATATTTCAAGCAGGCATTACCACGTGTATATTTTATTAATTGTAATATCTTCATTTAATTAATACATCAATGTTCTAGTATTCACAGTACATGTACTTATAATTTACAACTTTACTTGAATACTAAATGCACCATTAATTGAACGGTATTCTTTTATTTTAAAGATGGCTATGTATTTAATTTGGATTTGAATTTGATGATTAAGGACTTAGAACGAAGCTGCACTTCATGGCAGTGAACGATTGTTTGTTTCTTTTACCTTTCTCTGCCGCCTTTAGAATGTCTGGCCTTCTAAATTCTTCATCTTCATTGTATAGTTTGACATACATCCATATCTGCCCCCAAAATGAAATTTGTTCAAATCTATATATGTTTGAGCATGCGATAAATCTCTGGAAAAACATCGATTTAAAATATCAATCTATAAATGAACGTGTATTACAAAATAGGTTTAACATAGAAGTTATTGTATGCTAAAATAACAAATGGGGTGGCCAGAAAATGAATGCCATACGTGTGCAACAAAAGCAACATCATTACAGAGGCGGCGTGACGCAGTTTGTAGAGCGTCTGATTTGTAATAGGTCAGTCGTGAGTTCGAACCCCATTCCGTTGCAACTTAAGACACTTAACGCTCATTGTTCGGTTCCATGGGCGGATTCGAGAATGAACTGCAAAAGCAAAATGAGTGTTTTATAGTTGAACGAAAATAAATGAGTATAAACTAACACCATCACAGAGAATGAACAGTTTCTACCTGGCGACCTTGCAACCATATGTGTTTTGTGTCGTCATATATTTCACCAGTGGGTCCCAGACAATTGAAGAAACCGCTGAAATCAACAGTATACACGTAACATGTTATCGTTTAGAGAAGATCTAGGGTTTAATGAACATGACTTAAACTAAAGGTTAATTATATTGGACGATGTCATTACCTTAAATCAACGGCCACACTTTTTGACAGAATCGTATTTTTGTTTTTCATGAGTGTTTACCACATCCCTGATTCGTTATAAACACAGACTACTGCCTATATATATATGGATACTCCACCCACATATACAAAGCTGAACTAATTATTCAGTCCATGCGTTTCATTACTCGTTACTAGTATATCAGGGGAAACACATGATGTTATACTTTGAAGGAGTAAAATACTAAATTACGCTTTGTCCTTTGACTTAATTACCAGTATTAGGTTTTTATGAGTGTTCATTTAGTGTGGCATGTATTCCTTGTTTTGTGTAATTTCCATGAGCTGTATCTGTTTTATGTCTATACTCTATTGTGTTCTGCTTCTCACAAATGCTAGTACTTGTACCTGACTTTCGCATCAACTATTACACAATGACACAACATAAGGTGAGGTTCAATTATGCATTCTAACTCAAGTCTGCATTGAGATTAGTTTAGTAGGATGTAGTCTTTATCATCAACGTTGTCGCCACTACCACTATGAGCATCATCATCATAAGTATCATCATAATTATCATCGTCAGCAGCAGCAGCAGCAGCAGCACCAGCAGCAGCAGCAGCATCACCACCACCATCACTATCCCCGCAACCTTCGACTGAGCAAAATTCTTACCCATATTTTTCATCGTGAGAATGTTTAATCCAAAACTGCATTGTACGTGTTAAATCTGCAGACACCTCTTTATAAAACCCCTCAATTCTATTTTCCGCCATTCTTTGGATTGGTCTAATTCTATGTAAACAGTCTGGTATGATTGCAATTTGATCCTTTCCAACAAGTTTAACTTACAGGCATTTTAAACTGTCCTAGCTAAATTATTAAAGGCCCAACATTCATCAAATTCACTTCCAAACAAATATTCCGCTTCCTCGATATCCTAGTGGTATAGTGCTGGCTTCGACTGCGGGAGGTCCAAGGTTCAATCCCCAGTCAAGGGCCGCGTCATACCAAAGACGTTATAAAAATGGTACCAGTAGTTTCCTTGTTTAGCACTCAACATTGAAAAGGGAAATACTGGCACTTTCTCAAGAATAAAGATAGGACAAAAATGTAATGGATACAATCTGGGATAGAAATCCTTCGGAGTCGGAAGTCATTGGCCGTTGCGGGGATGAAAAAAACAATGACCATAAAAAGTCGAACGTTAAAAAAATACAAAAAAATACATAAAACAATTATAGTAGTTAAACTAAAACAATGTGTTCATATGGTCATTAAGTCGGAAAGGTGGGTATCCTTCCGGGTATTTTGCCATAACCCCACCACCACACATACACGAAAAGCACAAACATATATTGTATCAGTGCCAGCGAGAATGATTTATATAAAAGTTTAATTTGTCTAATGATCGTTGTAAAATGTTAAGATATTTTTATTTTTTTTAATGGAAAGATAACACATTTTTTTACAACCGCTGATGTGTGGCATGAAGAAATCAACGACATTTGAAAATAAATTAAAAGTGTTTGTAGCATTTAAACACTAACGATACTAACTAATTCGTCGTATAGCAAACTAATGAAGCACGTTAACCAAAATTATCAAAAACAGGTAGTAACTTTGCATCCAGTAAAATATTTAGTAATGGTGGACCTTTAATTGCCCCAAGGGAGTTCGCTCTAATCAGACTTTGCAAGTAGAACAGCAGTAAACCAGATAAGTGTTCCATCCAAAACAGGGAGCTGATGGTTTCTCATGTTTAGGCAAAAAATATACACAAACAAATATGCGGCATTTGCTTTCAATTAACGAATATGGCCCACAATGATTTGCGAACATTGAAGAAAAATCGCAAAGAAATGAAAAAAGTTTGTCGATCCTTTAATGAACGAGGGACCTTGACAATGTGTACTACATGTACTCCATATTTAGATCTAGTTTAATAGTTAATCTGAGAGTGTCCATAGATAATTGAAACCTTCAAGGACATAGATTGGTCATTTATCAGTAAGGCTCACAGATAAGGTCGAGTTTGTTTGCAGTATTGCTGATTGTACGTTACTAACTCAAACACAACCGTACACTGGTACACTTTACCCCATACCGTCGATTTTACATTCAACACGATGACCTCATATTTGTGCACACCCTGTCATTATAGTTGGTAAGCCATTCACCTAAAGTATCAATTTTCGACCGTTGTATGTGTGCTGTTATGAACAAAGTTTCAACATCAATCGAAGAAAGTGAAACATACTCGTGTGCCCGCGTGTAAAGCTACTACCTTGTTGATACACGGCGTCGGTATATGAGATGGTCACCAAGTGTTGTTGTTTTCTTCTGGATCATTCTGGTTTCCTGACATGCGAAGACTGCACGAACGCGAACATCGGTGTCAAAGATAGCGATTTGTATTAGGTGATATAATTTGAAAACAGTTCTATTTACGCTTACACGTGATGTTTAGTTTGCAGTTTCTTTCTTGTATGTATAATGTAGTAAGACGATTAATATGTCGAATATTGAAGAAATACTTGGTGTAAGCTTAAATGGTGTACAGCTCAACTGATCTCATTAAGTTGATTGTTTGATACAGCATTTTTCAAAAGGGTAAATATGCATAATCAGGAACGGGAACTCTGCAAAGATAGGTTTCCCTCCAATAAACTGTTAGTGCAGAAACTATTGGAAAACATGCGAGGTAGTCTACCAGGAGTAAATATGACATTGACACTGATTCTTAAAATAGACACACTCAAAATAGATATTACCTACCCGATATCGTCACTGATTGGCTAGAGCTTACACCGATTTATAAATAGAATGTAAACACTGTATAAAACTTGTGCAATGTTTACTTCGATGTATAAACCTAGCACAGCAATGTAAGAGAAAAAGGTAAGACTTTATTATTTATTAAACACACTAATATAATATATGTGAAGCTGTTAATTGTTTACAAAGTATGTTGTTAATTGCTAATTAGTGATTTAAGATGATTACTCGATTATATATATCTAAATCTGTAATTTAATTCGTGAATGTATAAATAGATCGATCGTATGTGAATTAAACGAAAGGATGTTGTGTTTTCGATCTTTCTGTAATACTTGTAGAACTATAGAGTACTAAGTTTCTTCAATACAGAAGGTAGCAAGAAAGGTGTTATAACATAACTATGAGTTGGTAAAGTTAAATTTATCACAACCTAATACTAATTATATTTACGCCATTTTAAACATAATGATGCAATGCTCAGAAATACAAAACATCAGAAGTTCACTGAACATAATGATATGGGCTCAATGTATACTATAGACTTAACACTAACTATTCAACTAGTTACGGTATTAGACTGATATAAATTTCATAACGTGTGTACAAATGAAAATACAATTTCGATTCTAAAGAAATATAGGCCTTCGATTGAAAGCGACTTTCTTAATTACAATTGTTATAAACAGAATTATTTAACAAACAGTATACATGGAATAGTGACATACATTGAGTAGTGGGTGGTGATTTGTTGCCGGTCGTTTAAAATTCGTTATTTTTTCTAGTCGAACACTTTTACACAGTTAATTTTACAGCATTATCATTATACATGTTTCTGTAGTAGTCGTTTCAGGCAATGTAGGTTCTGTGTGTTAACAATTGTATGATATGGCTCTTTCCAGAACATTTAGAACCCAGGACCCACTACACTCCGGAACCGACCGCCATCAAACCAAGACGAACGGTAACCATAGCAACAACGGCACGATAACTACCTCATGATCAAACAACCTTTCCACAGAAAATACAAGAATCGAATATCAAGATAATGGCACAACTACAGCAACAACACCACCACCACCATCAGCATCGACATCGGCACCATCACCGGCACCGGCGAAATCAACATGGGGTTCCTCAAACCCAACAGGTGCACCAACCTCGGGTTTTTGGGTGGCAGCCTCAACGCGTCGTTTTCTCTGAATGCAAGCCTCAGCAGCAAGAAAAGGGCAGCTTGCAAATTAAACTTGAATACTGGGACACGGCCTGCTCTGCGGCAAAAGACTATCTCTATAAAAACTAACTCTATAAATAAACATGATCAAGAAATAACCCAGTCAAACATAATCAATGCTCATCAAAATGCTTCCCCATGCAATATCTACTTTGGCGAAAATTTCACAGTTCGACTACAACAATGGTTTAAGTTTTTAACGTTCGTGGAGAATAACGAAGCGGGGGGTATTGTGCACTGCGACTTCACACCCAACAGAAAGATGGCGCGTATGAATCTGTCCACGGACGCTACGAAGATCCGAGATGTGCCGAATGCAGGGGGATCTTCCGTTGTGTCAGAGGTGTTGTCTTTTGAAGTATTACAGAAATGTTTCAAGGCTAGCCTACTCAAGGTAAGACTATAGTTTAGTGTGTGTCGGTTTACTTGTAAATACGTAAATATACAACCGTACATGTCAGTTCTTTATTTAGTAACTGGCTGTCGCAATTTAGGCGTAGACTATTCATAGTTGTGATACTATTTATTTTTAGATACTAGTGGAAGGATTACAAATATTTACCTGCAGAACTATTTCCTTCATTGCTCCTGATGCTCTGTGTATGTAAATTGAGAAACTTTGGATTTACATGTGGTCTTTTTAACTTAGTATTTCCTAAAAGCGTTTGGTAATTAGTTATTATTGAGGTACCCAGCTCTTTGTTGTCCTTTGTTCTTAATTTTCCTGATATTTCAAGGTGTTTATGACATAAACTACAACAACATCATCAGCAATGACAACAGCAATAACAACATCATCATCATACTCAGCGATAACAGCAGTAACAAAAATATTGATAATAATAATGACAACGACACTAGCTTTATCTGTAGAAGTTCTAATACTAAATAAATAAACGATACATACTACTGATTATGTTTCTACATGCCGACATGGATTCCAAAACTCTTTTATAAAGGTCTCGGATGCAGTTTAGGTTTTTTAAGTTTATTGCTTGCATGGCCTCTCTCATAAACAATAATGTATGATGATTATATTAACCGTTTTCTTTCAGACGGAGATGGAGGTGGAATATTTCCCTGAAGGTGGCTCAATCACTGACTACGTGTGTGAGGTATACGGTACTAGACTGGGTGTGTCCGTCACAAGGGCCATGAAGTACTGGGGTGGGGAGTACACACTGGAGGACGCTTGTCATTTACTCAACAAGAAACTAAAGGGTAAGAAAACACGGTTATAGATGATGAAATAAAATCAAATCAAATCGTGATGCAGTTTGTATGATGCCATGGTCAGAGAAACTTCGCTATTGAGGTCGTTATTAATCACAAGACAAAACAAATTATGGGTTGATTTCTTTAGAGGTGTTATAAGTAAATTACAAAAATACCAACAGTTGTTCGTGTTTAATGGAATACTAAGAGTATATATATAATGTGTTATTGAATATAGTTGACACCATCATGTGACTTTCTGTATAGTTGTTTCATATTATTATTATTTCTTTTTTTTAGGTGTAAACCAGTCTAGCAAGAACACATTAGAGAACTGGAACAAGCAGGTTCTGCACGTGTGGTCTGCCAACCGTGACGTCACAAATACCCTCGTGCAGGCATACAACACCCTGACTCAGGAAGTCACAAGCAACACTGTAATACTTGTCACAACCACCACTGGCTTGTCCGACTTTATCTACAACAATGGCTGATTCAGCACTTCCGGTTGTCATTAAATAGTGACGTCACTACCGATCAGCGTAATGCAGAAGATAAAGAAAGTTATCCCGGTTACACGATTCTACGTAACTATGGCCTGCGAATAGAGAACCATTTGAAGCCCCGTTTGCTCGACAAAGACATTTAGTCGCGAGAGAAGAAGCAAATCCACAGTAGCCCAGTTCGTAGGCTAGACTTCTATGAGCTATGTACTATAACAATACACCGCGGTTTGTTATACAGACAACATACATTGAAATAATTCATCATTCGTAATGTTGAAATATTTCACCCGACGAGAAACCGACAACGAGAGACAGACACATGTAACAATCTGTATTTGAATATATATGACTTAGACTAGTTTTGATGACGTAACATAAAACAAGTTTAACAACAAAACCAACAACAACAACAACAACAACAACAACAATGCAAACACAACTCAAATAAAATAGTTATTTTGTGAAGACACATTGCTCTTTTCATCAATCAAATATCGTCTGTTTTTGATTATCAATAAAAGAAAAAAAAACTAAACCAGTGTTGTTGCTTTCCTATAATGTCATGTTGTGTTGTACGTGATCCCGTTCTGTTGTATACGTGAACTTGCTGATGTAATTTGTTTCTATATGAATTGAGGTATATATATATATATATATCAGTGGTTTGGTGTATGATTTAGATAGAAAGAGTCGGTGGCGCGCTGCATTCACACACTAGGAGGTTCTACAGCGCCGAATGATAGAGCTGGACGATAACTAACACTACTTAATACAGGGCACGACATGTCATCAACGCAGCGCCCATAGTATAGCTACTACATGTATATAAATTGTACAGCTGGGCTAGTGAATTTTCTCATGACATAACTAAGTAGAACAGGTTTTAAAAATGCAACACATATTTAATCGATTATGGCATTGACATAACTTACAATAATAATAATAATATTAAAAATGATAATAATAATAATAATAATGATAATAATAGGATCACTGAATACTGAGACGGTCCGCTATTAAGATCACTAACTATTGAGACGGTCCGCTATTAATATCACTGAATATTGAGACGGTCCGCTATTAGGATCACTGAATATTGAGACGGTCAGCTATTTATATCACTGAATATTGAGACGGTCAGCTATTAATATCACTGAATATTGAGACGGTCCGCTATTAAGATCACTAACTATTGAGACGGTCCACTATAAGGATCACTGAATATTGAGACGGTCCGCTATTAAGCTCACTAACTATTGAGACGGTCCACTATTAGGATCACTGAATATTGAGACCGGTCAGTTATTAAACTCACTAAATATTGAAATGGTCCACTAGTAGGATCACTGAATATTGAGACCGGTTAGTTATTAAGCTCACTAAATATTGAAATGGTCCACTATTAGGATCACTGAATACTGAGACGGTCCGCTATTAAGATCACTGAATATTTAGACGATCCGCTATTAGGATCACTGAATATTGAGACGGTCAGCTATTAAGATCACTGAATATTTAGCCGTTCCACTATTAGGATCACTGAATACTGAGACGGTCCGCTATTAAGATCACTGAATATTGAGACGATCCGCTATTAGGATCACTGAATACTGAGACGGTCCGCTATTAAGATCACTGAATATTTAGACGTTCCACTATTAAGATCACTAATATTGAGACGATCCGCTATTAAGATCACTGAATATTGAGACGTTCCGCTATTAAGCTCACTAACTATTGAGACGGTCCACTTTTAGGATCACTGAATATTTAGCCGTTCCGATATTATGATCACTGAATATTGAGACAGTCCGCTATTAAGCTCACTAACTATTGAGACGGTCCACTATTAGGATCACTGAATATTGAGACCGGTCAGCTATTAAGATGACTTGATATTGAGACGATCCGCTATTAAGATCACTGCATATTAGGACGGCCCGCTATTATGATCACTGAATATTGAGACGGTCTGCTATTAGGATCACTAAATATTGAGACGGTCGGCTATCAAGATCACTGAATATTGAGACGGTCGCTATTAGGATCACAGAAAATTGAGACCAGTCCGCTATTAAAACTGTTTCGGTCCCAAACATCTTATTTCGTTTTCCATTTTTTTTGTTCAAATTAATTCACATACTACGCACCATTATTATGTAAACGCTTTGTGTTGACGTTATAGCCGATATATGAACGTGTTATGCCAGATGTTATGTTTTGTTTTGAAGATGTGTTTTTCGGTCAGTTCACCAATAAAACAAAATTAAAACTCGTTTGCGCTAATCTCTTGTGTACGACCATTCAGATAAGCAATTGCCTCGTTGACTTAAAGAAATATACTCAAGATTTCTCAATCAGATGTATATTCGCTTTCATTGAAAGGGTCTCATGCATTTAATTAATTAAGATACAGCCTAAAGAAATATACTCAAGATTTCTCAATCAGATGTATATTCGCTTTCATTGAAAGGGTCTCATGCATTTAATTAATT
>ENA-OREC01001622-OREC01001622.1-marine-metagenome-genome-assembly--contig:-NODE-1622-length-11596-cov-11.694331_pt1 | contig 11596 bp, 5 predicted proteins | sample MGYA00248626_ERZ508543 | MGnify/ENA primary metagenome ERZ508543 (study PRJEB26211, sample SAMN05518279) | marine metagenome | isolation source: Puget Sound, Washington, USA | host: Bankia setacea... | reverse complement strand
GGTGTCCAATATACCCGGTAAAGATCTGTGTCCAATATACTAATCTATCAACCTACACCTAAGTTTGAGTCCAATGAAAAGCTTTTAAAAATGTACAAACAACTACCAGAGTATTTTATCCTGAATGAATTCAATACAATACTGAAATTCAGAAACAGATGGGTACTTATGAACTGGGTATAAAAAACATATTCATTATTCAGCACTACCCCAAATTTCTTTATTCATTTGTTAACAGGACCTCCCAGCAGCCAGATTCTTAGTTAAAGTGAGTTGAAAATGATTTACTCGAAATAAATTAAGATGTACAAGTGCTAGCACTGACGTATGTCAACAAGAGTCATTCAGTTAATTGTTATCTCCAGAAATATTTATAACAGACAAAAATCTAACAAGGCAAGTTTTTCTGAGCTGTTTTTTATCAATGTTTCCAGGGGTACCACTTAATGCACCTCTGCCTATTTTTGAACGTTCGCAGCGTGGCAAGTAATTATCAATAAGCTAAAAGAGACTAATGGATTTCAAGTTCACTATACTTACTACAAAACATAACGTATACAAAACTGAATTTTAAACATAAAAGTACCGTAATCATGAAAGGTAAAATCACAGATAAAAATTCTATATACATAGTGCAGCTATAACTACTTATGCTATTCTGAAACATTGTCAACATTTTGGCTGTTTTTAAGATTATGATAGTATTGCAAAAGTCAATAGATACATAATACATTAACAAGGTCATAATGTACATAACTGCTTTGCAGGAAAGAAGATGGGTTTTTCAAAGTTGAAAAAATGCTAAATATAAATTTAAACATCTTTTCAACAACTGCACCATCACAGACATCCGTAGTTTTCAAACAAGAGCGCACTTTATACACAACAGTAACTGTTTATATTTCTGTTTCTATAGATTTTTGTTGCCTTGGTTTCACAACATCCATGGAGTTTTCCCTTATATCATTGTCATATGGTCTTGATGGTCCAAGGTTTTCCCGTGACCGTGACAAATTTTCCCGTGACCTTGAAACATTTCCGTATGGCCTTGGGGATGGCAGATTCTCTCGTGATTGTGACATATTTTCTCGTGAATGGGACAAATTTTCCCGCGACCTTGACATATATGAGTTTGGAGTTTGAGGCAGATTGTTTCTAGGAAGATAGTCAACATTAGAACTTGCAGCAGGAGAATATGGCACATTTGGTGAGTTCCTGCTGTAAGAGTCTGGATATTGTGTCTGCGGATGATAGTCATAGTGTCCTGGTGTTGTGTCTGCTAATCTGGGTGTCTGTGGTTGGAATCCACCGTCATAGGACTCGTAATCTGAGCTTGATGGAGTGGGCTGCTGACCAACCCGACTTTTCATTGGTGTTCCCAGATTTCTTGGGAGGTAACCAACCCCAGACATGCCTTTATTTGGATCTGCTCGAGGCATGTAGTCAACACCAGGGGCAGACCCTTGGTAGGAATATGGAAGAGTTGGATCATACAGATGGTCTTGTGTCTGTTGTTCAGGTGGCTTGTAAGGTTCGTACAAAGGAGGAGGTGGCCTATAGTTATCACTGTCTTGTCGTTTTGGAAGCAAGTTCTCCCTACTTCCATGATGTAATGGAGAGTTTCTGCCCTCACTTGTGTCATTACTTGGAAACCTTTGATGGCTTTGAGGGTCATTCACTTTCTCCCTGCTTCTACTCAGATACTTCGGCTGCTGTGACATGTCATTCAGGTTTTCTCGACTCGGAGCTTTCCTTGGGGCATACTGATCATCAAGCCTGTCTCTGCTGCCACGGTAAGAGCTAGCTTCGTCTTGGCTTAGGTTATTCAATTTGACTTCCTGTGGATCAGCCAAATCTTCCTTACTGCCGTATGATCTTGTTGATGGGAGTGGTTTTGGTCTTGGTGCTGGAACTGGGCGTGGCTGCGGTCTAGGAGGATTGACCAATTTAGCGGGAATATTCAGTGGAAGAGAAGGGGGAGGAGTAGGGGCATCAATACCACGTCCTTTCATACCATACCTTGGTGTATTGTCTTGCGTATCATGAGCACTAAAACTTGACATAGACCTTGCTAAATGGCGGCCGTTATCACTGAAATCAACACTACCTGAGTCATCCTGCTTTAGATATTGTACTGTCCCATTTCCAGGTAACTGTATAGAGTCTTGTTCTTTTTCTACAGCTGGTTTAAACTTAACTGGTGTAAAACTGTTTCTTCGATCATCCTCTTCTTCTTCACTTTCACTGAACTCTTTCTTCATATCATCGTCGTCACTTTCATGTTCTGTCTGTTGTTGGCTTTCATCAGAGTATTTATAGCCACCATTAGTATGATTGTGCTTGTCTTCAGGCCGTCTCTCATATTCACTGTAGTCACTAGCTTCACTGAATTCCCTCCCCCTTGTTCTACCATTTGGTCGGCCATTTTTGAAGTTATGGCGGTCGTATTTAGGGGATTCATCGTCTCCACGGCCCCTGGCGATCTCTGCACGTTGTCTGAGTTTGCGTCTGGCTGCTCTCGGATCTGTGGTGGTATCGTCTTCTGTAGCACCATCAATGCTCATCTGAAATAAAAGAACACTTAATAACTAGATTATCTTTTTAGTTTTTACATTCAACCTTTGACACAACATTATCAGAAACTCAAGATTTCCAATTTAACTCAAAACAGTCATTAAAAAGTATGAGTTTTTGATAATTAACATTTAAGATGTTCAGCAATTTTGACTCACTTAACCTTGATATTAAAGGAGTCGAGTAAATAGAAGATATCTAAATCATGGATCAATTTTGTATTTTGCTGCAAAGACAATGTCCATTATAACTTTCTTAAGACTATTGTGCATGAACCCACAAAGGTAAAGTGCTTGCTTTGTTTCTATATCATGAATGAGTAAGATATAACTACCTGAGAAGCGCCAAGTGATTTCTGGTCATAAAGATATTTTGATGAGGAGAGCGACAGCTGATCCAGTCTGCGTTTTGAGTGACCCACGGACATCATACTCATGGTTGACCTTGACCGTATAGTTGACCCTTTTACCGATGAGCGAATGGAAGACTGGCGCTCAAACCTCTCCTTGGATCGCCGTTTGGACTTTATGCGCCACAGGATAATGAGAACAATGATGACAATGACAGCAATGCCAAACACTGAGGAGGCGATACTGATTACAGCAACGTAGATCGAAGATCCAGGTGGAGCAATATACGGATCTGAAAATTGTACACAAAAATCAACGCATGTCCTAAAAGTTTCAACTGAGATTTAGAAATAAGTAGATATCCAATTATGGTAAAACCAACTTTTTAAAAGTTTAATTTCATTAATTAAAGGTGATTTCTTTCTTTATCATGCCAATTTTATCTCAAACACTGGCTAGATTAATTTTCCCTAATAAATATAAATTCACAATCATTATGAATCAATTGAAATTTTCATTGTATGTTGGTTTGATTAATGTCTCAACAATTTTCAATATTTGTTTTATCCAAATTTGTTTTCGAAAGAGAAATGAGATTTATAACATAATATTAAAACTTTAAAGCTTCTGTTGCCTTTACAGCTGGTTCAATAAGACAAGTTAAAATTAAAGTGAATCTGCACTAAATACTACAAATATTTTCCAATTAGTACCTTTTTCACATATGAAGGGGTGCATCACAAAGTAACAGTCATATTCCTCTACAACATAATTCTTCTCGAAGGCACTGCAGCGTCCACTCGATACCTCCGAGTACACCCAGACCCGCCTTGTAGTGTCATACTTGTTCATGGTGATGCGTAACAGGTACTGGAAGAACTCCTGCTTTCCCTTCGCCTCTGCTAGGAAACCATCATTGTCCTAGGAATAAGAAATATGCATTTTTCAACTGTTATATTCATTGTGCAAGGCAAACTTATTATAACAACGTTTCAGAGCAGAGAAAAAAACAGGTGTATGTTGACTTCTTGCTTTTCAAATTTGAATATACATGTACTTAACACAACAATGTTCATTTTATAGTTAATTCTTACTGTATCTAAATTATGAACAAGCAAATATTTCAAGCATAAACATCATTATTCTGATTTGTTTAGCAATATCAAAGTTTCGAGTGTTTGAGGGTAATGAAAATTAACTTCAATTTTAGTTCATAAACACTATTTGTGCCTCACCTGACAGAACTGGTTAGCCTCCTTGTAAGGTAGAGCAGCACCCATGTACTTGTAACATCTCTCATCCTCCAACATCCAACCAGGCGCACATTTACCTGTAAAACATAACAATCTGTGTCAAAGAAAAGCTGACGGTGGTTTCATCAATAAATAATATTAGGTATACTAATTGTACATAGGCAAATGTAAACTGTTCTACCATTGGTCAGTTTATCCATCTGGATGAAATATCTGTCCTAGGACTCTAATGAAAGAGCCTCCTGATCTACATCTGGATCTTGAAGTTGTTTTTAAAACTGCCAGTAAATAAATCTAATGGTGATATCACGACGATGATAATCAAATAATCCCTTTTCTACGGCATGAGTAGTACAGATAAATGAAAATGTCGAAGATTCAATGGTAAATTTGTAATTGCTCACCAGAGTTGTATCAGTAGACATTTTGATAATTGGACAGAAGATAAAAGCCTGACCATACTCTTCATGAACATCATATTAGGCGAAACAAAATAATGAATTTATAAGGGAAACAATAAAGACTATACTATACGTAGTTGAAACAATGGTAAAAAATTAAGACAAGAACATTTTAAACTAACCATCAATCAGTGAAGCATTGTTGACCTGGACAGGTAGAAAGTTGACTGCAATCAGTGAATCATTGTCTAGCTTGTCCCAGACCTTGCCGTTGACATAACCAATACTTTCTGAACCCCACCAATTTTCCTTGGCATTGATAGGGGCGGAGTTTCCTGGGCGACCGTCTGCTAATCTGAAAGATAGTAAATAAAATGGTGAAATGAGACTAGAACTGACTACACACCATTTGAAGTGACTGTCATGAAAGCATGGTAGGAATGAACACCTCTGCTACCTCTGCTAACTATATGAAACAACCTGGATAGTGATGATTTTCTTGTTTCTGAGTCAGAATTAAGATGGCTGAAATGTGAAAAATGTCTTAATAAGAAAATGTGCTATTACAGAAAATTCAGTGTTTGAGTTGATTTTTGAATTCTCTATAATACAAGTACAGCATTATTTTGAGTGGCCAAAACTGTTATTTAAATGATAAAACTCTAAAACAAAAACACTTAAATATTAATACCTAAGGTCTAAGGTATCACCTTTCTTTCTTAATGTACTTAAATCTTGCTGAACACAATTTAAGACAATTTGTAGTTTTAATTTCCTACCTTTTGCAATGAGTTCGTTATATTGCATTGATTGCTTACCTATTTACAGGGTTTGACTCCAGTTCGAAGTCACATTCTTCATTCATCAGGAAGTTATAGTTGATTTTTGGATTGCCACTTCCCACATGGATGAGGGCCCGTTTGACTGCAGTTGCGTTGTTATCATTGAACATATTCTTCTGATACTCCTGAGTTGCCTCTGTGTTCTCCGTGTTATAAAGACGAAGCACGTAATGACCGGTGTTCCTTGTAACGGTGTTGAAGGTGAAATTCATTACAACCTTCTGTACATGAATGACGTCTCTATAATCACCAGCAGAGTTGTTGAAGATATAGTTCTCATACACGAAGAACTTCTCATAATGATGCCCAGTTAGGTTCATCACTTCACCGTGAGTTCCATAAGCAAACACATTGTTGGTTATGTTAGCCCTCAATTTTGTCGCAGCAGACGGAGTGGTAGCATAAATATAAGTACCGCCTTTGTTTCGAGTTATGAAGTTATTCTGTAGATTAAGAATCCTGGTAGACTGGAGGGCAATGTCGATGACTGGGGGAGAGGTAAGGTTAAGTATTCCAACACCGTTGCTCTCAATCCAACAGTGATCAATCAGTAGAGATGGAGTAATGTCACCAACATTCTTATACAACACTGCACCATCTTGATTGCCCTGCATGATTGTGTCTTTCACAGAGTGATAAATACTGTCATCTAAAACATACAACAATACACATTAAGTTATTGAGACCCTAAAAAACATATTATTATGCACTAAGCCGATCAAGGAATTGAGAAAACCAAACCTTGTATGAGAGATCAGGAATTTAGCAGATATTTCAAGATTAAAAAGAAAAAAATAACAATACACATATGGTGGCATACCAACACTTAGGTTTTTCATAGCTACAAAATGTGCATATATCTGCCATTTACTATTTTCTTTCTTTACTAAATTTAAGATCTTACCTGGATAAGTAAGCCCAGACAAGGGTAGGGTTACAACTTCTGCTATGAAACCATAGAAACCATAGGAAGGTGAGGCGTGTGCATGGACTGACAGGTAATTCCCACTGCTCTGATACATCGTCTTTATATCCTCCTGGGAACTATTGGCTGTCAGTTGTACAAGTTGATTGGTTGTGGTTATACTGCTTCCATCAAATATCTCTACCAAGTTTCTGTAAAAGTCGTCGTGGAAAAGACTGAATTGTAAAAACCTCAGTGCAACTTTCTTCTGTCCAACACTACTGTACCCTCTTATGATCTTCACACAGTCCATGGATGATTGGGAATACTTGTAGAATAGTAGCAGACGGTTTTCCACGATTATTTCTTTCTCCATTCGACATATGTCCACAAGTCCATACAAGTTGTAAGGAACTGTGTTAGCTACTAGTGGAACGAATGAGGACATGGGTGCTGAAGTTGAGTCCCCATTTAGAACAAGGACATTGATAGCGTAGCCCAAGTTGTTTGAGATATTGCTGTGCTTTACCTCCAGCGTATGTCTAGGGGCTACAATATCCAGTCCATTCAGCACACATCTAGTTATATTCACATTATTCATGATAGGGCTCACGTATGTCGTCTGCACCGCACCTACTTTTTCCCCATGAAGCATTCCAGCACCATCGATATCTACATATTGTAACCTAGAGCGATCCTCGTCCCTGATGAAGGCGTCTATCTTCTCAGTGTAGTTTGGTTGAGAGAATCGGATATTCCCCCAGTAATCGTAAGGATGTGGTAAATTTCTTTCCCCGCAGCGTATGAAGGTGAAATTACCAGCAAATATACAAGACTTGATATTATAGTTAATTCTCTTTAAGCATTCATCTAAACTGTCTTCATCTCCTTTGCAGTAATAAGAATATGCCCAAAACTCTTTCAAAAAGTACATTGGTTTCCCATAAACAAAGAAATCGTATAAAGGCGTGAATCTAACATCGACATTCACTGTTTCAAAGCCTTTTGATCTGCAAACCACTTCAGCTGTTTTCTCATTGAACTGACTATCACACATGATGTTCCAAGATCTAGACGAGGCATTGTACAGTTCCAGGAAACCTTCGCTGTCCACTTTTCCGCCAATAAACCTGACATCAGACGCTGTTAAAGCTTCTGGGTGGTATGGATCTGTGGCTGCACGCTTTCTACGCGTCGGTACACTTGCCGCTGTGAAACGTATTCTACTATGAGGAACACCAATGGCTATCAGTTGACCAAGTACCAAGATACCGACATTTGGGTAGAACTGCAGCTCTGTACCAGGAGGGATGGTAAACTTTACGTTTGGCATCACAGTCAAGTCTGAGTATACAATGTAGGGTGCTCTTCTAGCGGGAATAGACAGATCTTCCCATATACGGCCACCAAGATGATTGAGGTCCAACTCCACCTTGATAGCTGAGTCTGTGGCCAGATCACTGTTGGGGTTGTTTGAGCCAAGGAATGGGAAGTATTCTGCAATGGCAAAGTTGTTCCAGTCATCAAAGTCAAAGATTCTCTCCCTGATTCTGTACTGGTTAGTGGTTCCCCAATAGTTTTCTTGTACATTGAGCGTGTTTTCTAAGATCAGGGAAGTGACTCCAGCGACGAGTTCATACTGTAGTTCACTATTATCCAGGACGTTCCTTTTCACAGTGATATTCTGTACCCCAAAGATTCCGATCCCATAAGTCACAGGAACATTGACAGTACCTACCCCACTTTGTGCAAGATAACTATGCCTGGTACCAGATATGAAGTTGTTCTTAAACTCTCCGTGTACGTCGGTAGAATACTCTGAATGGCTGGTCAGATCAAACTTAACCGCATACTTACAATTGTTATTATTCTCGATCCTGTTTTCCATGAAGTAAATGTCTTTCTCCATTCCAGACAGTGTGATTAAACCTTGTGAGCACTGATTGTCATAGAATGAGTTACTTAGAATAGTTACATCAGCATAGTATCCACTTACACCAAAGGAGAACTTATTGTTACTTGCGATAGTGGACAGCATGACAGTCACAGAATGCTGCTGCCGTTCATATAGATCATTCACTCGCGGTAACTCAATTTCAAATCCACCACTTTGACAGTTTGTTATATCAATTCTGGATATGTTCCACTTCCAAACATTATTGGCAAAGTCGACATGATTGTGTTCAGCGTGAATGCCCTTTTTGTTGTTAATGAACTTTGCGTCTTCAATTATGTAGGTTATTTCGCCAACTTTCTCCGGACGGGTCATTTCCTCGAGTGTCGGAATGAAGTTGGTGTGGTATTTTGTAAGACTGGGAATAAACATGGCCTCCATCTTGCTACCTTCCACACGCATCAGGCTAAACTGTATTCTCTCTTTCTTTGCACGGTGAAATATTTCCAGTTTTTCGTTAGACGGATTGTTGTAATGTCGTGTTAGGATTCCTCTTTCATTGTTTAGGATTGTAGCATTGTAGACGTCGATCACAGAGTCCAACACATCATTGTATCCACCTGTAACATAGAAATCATAGAGACTAAGTTTAAGGTAGGAAAGTTCAAATCATATATTTCCATTTTATGCAAGATAAAGTGACATAATGCACAAGTACAATCAACAAGTTATCCGATAAAAGCCTTCTTGTATGAAATAGTCAAGAATGAGCTTATAGTAGAAATTTCCCTGTATAATGACATTTTATTAGATGTTAATTTTACTACCATTATTTAATATATAAAAGATAAAAACTTACTAGCTATAACAGCAAAGGCCAGACGCCCAGATCTCAGTCCTCTCACAGTGTATCGAATGGTCATATAGGAAGCAGGGGAAACAATTGGGAAGTCTACCAAGTCTTCCTCCACAGCCCAGTACTTAGCTGTCTGCCAGTTACTTTCTGCTGATCCGTAAAACACCACCTTTTCTATTTCAGTCAGAGGGCTGTAGTCAAGCATTTGAATGGTGATTCTATTATTGCTGAGAGAATGAATTTGTAGAACGTATGTCTTGTCCTCTGCCACTTCACTGGGTGTTGTGGTTATAAACTTCATTTCAGCTTCAAACAAGTCAATGGTTCTAGTTTCTGTCAACGATACAGCGATTCCGTGACTCATGAAGTTCCGCACACTCAGCGCTTCGTACTCTGTGAACATGGGGTCATAAACTAGTCCAGCGCCATGGTTACCTGATAATGTCATATGTTTGAGGTAAAGAAAAGGGCTGCGAGTTAAGAAACCGTTACCAAGGTTATTCTCCAACGTGACCCATAAGTATTCACTCTGACTGTAGGGGTGACAATATTTAATGCTAAACCCGTCCGATACGCTGTCCCTCACTGTGATATGGGACATTTTGTAGAAGCTGTAGTCAATACGTAAAGCTGGCGTGTATGACATCTCCACAAAGTCCAGTAAACCAGCCTTTTCAATGGTGAGATAGTTGACTCGGGTTTCAAACGTCTGACCAGATTTGGGGGTGGCAGCAAAAGTAACACCTGAATATAATCAATAGAGATTGATCAATGTTGGAAATATTACTCTTTTTTTAAATTATTAAATATGATGTTATCCACAAAATCAGAGTACATGTATTAAACTTTTCAATTGGTAAAAAAAAATCTGCAAAGTTACAATACCTTTAAATTTTAATTCCATTTAAATTACATTGTTCAGAATAATATACAAAGAACTAGCCAACTTGTCATCCTATAAAATCTGTCAGTCCATAAAACACAACCGTATTTACAAAATCAGGTCATCCACAACATGTCCTTATATTTTCTCCTAAAGGGTTATTGCTCCAAAGCTTTTTCTTAAACCTCATCACAGTATAATGTTGAAAAATATATTTTGAGCATCAGCTGAAATATCTATAATTATTCTTGGTGAAACAAGTAAAACTAAAAGTAAGACTACAGGCTAGTCTGAAAGCTAAAAATATTGGTACTATTTATTTTCACACTATCATCAATGGATAAAGTTCTGCTATTAAGACTATTCAATAGTTTACGTCCGCTTTCAAGCCCATCTAATTTCGATCCCAAACTGCTATTTTCTAAGTAACCCTAGGTAAGCTATTAAGACCAAATCACAAGTTCACTTTTTTTCAGTCCTTAAGCTGGTCTTTACTTATAATATTTATTATTTAGTAACTGCAGTAAATACCTCTCTGACAAGCCATGCTCAATTATTCACAGCTCAATCACAGCTCATGTCTTACCTGACCAAGTTGGAGGCTGACATTTGATGAAAACATCCAGCGAGTGGTCACACTGGAACTGCCCAGCTTTTTCGGCCAGACATTCAAATATGCTCGTGTCCAGCTCATCACATGACACCCTGCTCATCCAGATGGTGGTGAGCTCTGTGTATACGATCTGGGAGGGGACACCATAGTCTGGGTTGTAGGTGAGACCAAGCTGCTGACATACCAATGCTGAGTTCTGTATCGACCAACCCTGTATTGACAAAAATGATGAAACATAATGCGTAATACTAATGCTTTAAATTACGAACACAGTTTCTATAAAAGGAATTTCTTACTCAAAAATGAAGATTCATAATTGTTACTTTGTTAGCTAATTACTGAACTTTCCCACACAAACTGAAGTTAGAACCTACACCAAAATTATCATCTAAACTGTAAAAGGTGAAGTTTTGGGACTTGATTGCGGTTTGGGTTTCTAATTTAAGAGTAAACTAGCTGAATTTTGGGTGAGATAGAGATAACTTACGTCATTACAAACTGTACCAAACTCTCCAGAAATGTTAACTTCCAGCCTGCCTTCATAGTTGTTGGCCCCATCCACCAGACGTATGTAGTCATATATTGTACGATTCTCCACAGGAATGTGAAAGTTCTCATTCAACATAAACTTGATCTCTTGTGGTGAACCTTAATAATAGAAATTACAAACAGAAATCAGCCTGGTAAATACAGAAGTCTAAAGGTTAAAGCAATCAGCCTGGTAAATATACAAGTCTAAGGGTTAAAGCAATCAGCCTGGTAAATACACAAGTCTAAGGGTTAAAGCAATCAGCCTGGGAAATACACAAGTCTAAGGGTTAAAGCACTCAGCCTGGGAAATACACAAGTCTAAAGGTTAAAGCAATCAGCCTGGTAAATATACAAGTCTAAGGGTTAAAGCAATCAGCCTGGTAAATACACAAGTCTAAGGGTTAAAGCAATCAGCCTGGGAAATACACAAGTCTAAGGGTTAAAGCACTCAGCCTGGGAAATACACAAGTCTAAAGGTTAAAGCAATCAGCCTGG
>ENA-OREC01001621-OREC01001621.1-marine-metagenome-genome-assembly--contig:-NODE-1621-length-11598-cov-14.470619_pt1 | contig 11598 bp, 4 predicted proteins | sample MGYA00248626_ERZ508543 | MGnify/ENA primary metagenome ERZ508543 (study PRJEB26211, sample SAMN05518279) | marine metagenome | isolation source: Puget Sound, Washington, USA | host: Bankia setacea... | reverse complement strand
GTCCATGCACGAGAAAAAAGAATACAGTGTCCATGCACGAGAAAAAAGAATACAGTGTCCATGCACGAGAAAAAAGAATACAGTGTCGCTAAAAAAACTCTCATAGTCAGGTTGATATATATATTAACTTTGATAAAACTTGTACCTGATACATTACAAAACTCATCATAGGCCCCACTTACTACCATTTCCTTGTTTCATAAAAGTTTATATCCAATGACAACTCATGTAACAGCCTGTAAATATATATGTATGCCTGTTGACAATGATCCAAAGGGGGTGTGGCAAGAAAGTTGAAAACAATCTGTACGGGTAATTAGCGAATTAATTGGCGCACTCTAATTGATTAGTACTGGTTGTGTTCATGAATATGTTCTTATGTGATGCATAAGAGAGTTGCTCCATTCAGCTCCTTCTCAAATTATAAAAAAGAAAGCAATCACCGAGTACATTTGTATATACTATGTTTGAGGGCCTTATAAAAGATTGATCTACAAGTATGTCAAATAAGCTTCCTCTTTAAATATCATCAAAACAAATCACGACACCTGCTTGCTGTTAATAAACTCACATCATCAGCAGAAGAGAACGTCCAAGTTACACAATTTCAAACATATACATGTACATATATATATAAGCCTGTCATACAACCATACTCAAACCAAACTCTTAAGCTAACATCCTTCAACACAATTTGTTTGCAGAATTCAACCAAATAAATCTAGTCTCAATTACAATCATTTCTTTATAGATAAATTGTGTGAAAGCATTGTATGGCAATTGAGAAAACACCAACACTTAATTTTCATGTTGCTAGAATTTATTATTTCAGCCAATCAGTGGCATTAATTGGACTTGCCATATATCAGTGACAAGCAAGTCTTCATAGTGACTAGGTACAAAACAATAACAACCATGATACACAATTTACAAAACCTAATTTGCATGGAATGCCAGAACATTTTTTTCTAAAGGTAGCAAATTTTCATGGAACTATTTTAATAATTCTCTTTAATCATACTGTATATATATAAAATTCAAAGCTGCTTAAGAAGGGTTCCAATAATAATTTGCCCGTTGAGAAAGTGACACAAATCAGCTTGAGGTAAAGACTTAATATAGGGCAAGATATAGTAAGTCTGGACATACATGAATATTCATACACAAGTTATCATTAGATTCAAGAATGGCAGCATATTCCCTAAACAGTCTGCATATTTTAAGAGCTTCATTAAAAAAATACTAAAAAAACACATTTATTTTAGTAATTATATATATATTACCAGTATCCTTTAAAACAAATATTGATCAAGTTTATTTTGTGGACTGAAGTATCTATACACAAGTGACCACACAGGCGGGCTATTGATTGATGTGTGGAGTTAATTGACCTGACCACTGGCCATCAAGCTACTGTACAACCAGTGAGTCACAATCACATTAAATCAGCTCAAGCGTTTAATGGTTTACCACAAAACTCTTATTGATAATAACAAGCCTACTTCGCATGTATAAGGTGCAAAGAAAGCAGGTTTAAGTTATAAATATAAACACATAATCAACTACATGTATGAAAACATGGTGTACATGTATGTACGAATATGACGGAAAAAACAACAAATTATTTTGAAAGTCTTTAAATGACAGTAGAGTACATTTATATTTCTCTTATCAAGGTATCTCGATGGCTTAATTAAATAAATGGATGATAATACTGTACTCCTGGGCTATCATCGTCTTGTTTATCATTTTGAAATCTGTACATAGGGGTGGTGTATTAATACCCATGTTTACATGATGTGTTTACACCTACATTGTAGTTCATTGTATATTCATCTAAACTAGTGTGAGGCTATTTGTGCATGAATTTTAGAAATGTTTAATGCAATTTAGAGCCAAAAATATAACAATTCCACAATCAACTACCATTTTGAAGGTCACATAAGCATTTATTGATTTAACATGAAACAATCACTTATTTTACAACTATTGCCGTTTAAGTTTTTATGCAGTCAATATAACGTTTTATGGACCTGAGCAGTGATTATTAATGCATGACGAAGGCTAAGTAAAAGTCGATATAGGTTTTCTAGGTTGATAACTATGCATACTGACCAAGCCTCATGCAAATTCAAAGACAGCCATTAAACATTACAGAGTAAGCATAATTAAATCAAAGTCATGTTTAATTAAAAGCACTCTGACAAACCCAAACAAGAATGATATTATTGTATCATTAAACTCTAGTTTCATGTTACACTAATGCTCTCAAAAATGGAAACCAAACAGCAAAGTGTAAACTGAATAAGGAGGTGACAGAATGATCCGTAAACAATCAATGGTGAACTGGTGCTATTTGGTTGACAAACTATGGTAATTTTAATAATGACCAATGTGGCAGTGAGTCCGTGAGATGAATGTACGTCACCAGTATGAAAGATAATGATGTTGGTCTTTAGAAGCTGACAGACAAGACACTGATTCAAGTATAATGTTAGAAGAAATCATTGTTTACTCTTTAGAATTGCTATAGTTTCAAAGTGTGTTGTAGATAAATAAAACTTTGATTGTGCACACGAAATTAAATGAAAAATGAAAAAAATACAGTTTAACCAGTATCTCCATGAAAACTTCTTGTAAGTCGGCACAGCACACCAGACTGATAACCGTGAAAGCACCAATTTTACCCCCAAGCCAATTTAGTATTGTACATCATGGGGTATTGCGTAGCACTAATTGGATGATAATGAAAGTCATGCTTTGTGGATTATTATGAAAGTGGGTATTGATTCTCTTCCTTTCCACGATGCTCATCACCACTGAGAGGGAAACACGATCATGATATCTGTTGACGAAGTCTGCAGCGGCAAGAACCAATCACCACAAGTACAAATTACACCATGATGCTATATGAAACCATGCCCTCTTGTGTAACTTAAAACTATGGAGTCAGATATATACTTGTTAAGTTGTTTGTTTGTCTGTTTGTTTTGACTGGACAGTATTTATATAATATGTTGAATGTCAGTAAGGTGAGCTACATATATGACATCCTGGATTTCTTAACCAGCAATAACTCTTTCTTTACCAGTAACGTTGTCATATTTCTGAACAAGTCTCACGTGGTTACCTACACATGACTACACAGATTAATTATATGCAGTCAGTATCAGTTAATCTCCAGTATTAATATCACACTCATAGAGATGTGCTCCACCTGAGTTATTGGTAAACATTGAGCATTAAGCTGCCAAGTCACGTGTAATTTTAGACTCTACCTTGAAATAGAGCGGACAAATGTTAAACCTAATTTAAAGCACTGATGGTTCGAACAGGCCCAAATGTCAAGGCTCAATGCTCGTTGTTCAGCTGTAGTACATGCAAGCTAAACAATATTGAATAAGCTAGATCTCACTCCCAGGAAACCCCCATATCTGTTTGTTTTGCAGCTTCTTCGTTCTATCTTAGGTTAATCTTTTAGAGTATAAAATTTATCAAAGAAGAAGTTCCCTTGCTAATAGGTAATTTTAACTCTCAAGTTTTCAAAAGGGAAATTATTAAAATAAAATAGAATTTAAGCATTGGTTTGTGATGATATCAAAATATTCAACATTGTAACTCATTATACGCCGATACGGCACAATATCTGCCTAAAAACAGTGCTCTATTTCTGTAAGCGGGCTGTTTAAAAAGTACTGTGGTATCAAAACATCTACGCAGAAAAGCTTGGACGAAATTTGCACATGCACATATTCATAGGCAACAATCAAGGCGAATGAAGGCAATACTAACGTCGAACGCTAGTTTAGGGTAAACCAAAGTAAATCATAGAAACTTAACGAAAGTACTCTTAATGCTTATATTTTACATGTAAATATCAAATTTGTTGATTGGTCTATTTTCTGTCAAAAGAGTTGTCAATTATTGTCGCATAAGTCAGATACTTGTACTCGTTTTTTCTTCCAAAGTGTCCTCTTACAACCTTTAGATGCCGAGTTAGTGCGGACAAACAACAAATGTATAATCTGCAGCTTCTAATGGGTGTAAGAGGACACTTTGGAAGAAAAACTTGTATGGTAGCTATAATTTCTATTACATATAGAATGCTATATGTTAGTGTGCATGTAGGCAAGATATATAACATACTACTGTAAATACATCAGGACAAGCACATAAATAAACTGATCGACATGTACATACAAAACCCAAGCTTTAATACAGTAACATACTCATAAACAAGGGAATATATATCATACACCTTATCTTGAAAAGAAAATATACAAGATGTTTATAACAGAGTAGGATAACTCACTAACTGACACTTCTATTTATAACCCTTGACTTTGGTATATCAAGTTGTTTCCCAGTGATTCTCAATATATAAAATGTAGGTCTCCAATAAATAATGACTTGAGGAGGTAACTTGAGCCTACTTTGTTGAAAGGGGAATTCATATGGGAAGTTTAAATCTTTTATACTGACTGATGTGTCACAGGAAACTGACTTGTCTTCCTGTAAATGATGTTTGGTGTCAGAGTCATCACTATGAGAGCAATGTTTGAAGAGACCAGTGATCTTATTGATAATATAGTACCTGTTAACTTATGCCTATACTGCAAATGTTGGTGTCTATACATCTATAAAGATTTACATACCGCCCCCTCGATAGCCTAGTGGTATAATGCTGGCTTCGAGTGCGGGAGGTCCCGGTTCAATCCCCAGTCAAGGACCGCGTCATACCAAAGACGTTTTAAAAAGGGTACCAGTAGTGCCCTTGTTAAGCACTGAACATAAAAAAGGGAAAATACTGGCTCTTTCTCAAGAATTAAGATAGGAAAATAATGTAATGGATAAAATCTGGGATAGAAAATCCTTCGAAGTCGGAGGTCTTTGGCCGTTGTGGCGGGGATGAAAAAACGAATGACCACGCAGAACCGACAAAAGTCGAACGCTAAAAAAATAATAATATGGAGTTACATGTATAACAGTAATTTTCCTGAAAACATGAACAATGTCAGTCTATGTGAAACACAATGGTAAAAACTGGTCCAAAAAAACTATTAAAAATGTGGCAACACTTTACAGACCAAGAACATAACATTTTTTTACCAATAAAAGTTGACAATTTTTCGCGATCTCTGCAATGTTTGGTACTTAATTCTGTATACATCATCATGTCAGGGATCAAGCTTATCACAGAACACAGACATATATTGCAAGTTCCATACATTTTTACAAGTTTTTACACCTATCTAAAATCTATAGTTAACTGAAAGTCTTTCTCCTAGCTTGAGTGTTGCATGATTGTCCGTCTTGATCAAATAATGCCATTGGAGCCCGATTTGTGACATAACTCTTTTGGACCAAATATTTAGAATAGATACCATGTGCTTGTTATGTTTGTCTCAATGGGTTGTAGTGGGTCTCGTTAGCTTGTATTGATCTGTCTCTCAGTCTGTCACCACTGAACCACACAGACACTAACCTGGTTATAACTTGTCCAATACACACTAATCACAACAGTGGACACAGACTCACTATTACTTGTCCAATACACACTAATCACAACAGTGGACACAGACTCACTATAACTTGTCCAATACACACTAGTCACAACAGTGGACACAGACTCACTATAACTTGTTATCAGGGATACACATGGTTATTGTACATGTAGCAATACTTCTTGTCAATAACCAAAATCAGCTTACTGGATCTATTGCGAAAGTTTATTGCATTTCTATAAGCAATTGCTGCTGTTTTTTATTCATTTGCATATATATATGTTTTGTTATCATCATTAATGAAATAGATGTATATATGTTCTTAATGTAATGTTGTAAGGATATATCACAGAACACTAAGCCAATTTCAGTTCTTATATAACTTCTTGGTAATTGTTTGGACTTTTAAATCTATGTCATTGTGTAAGTTGATACTATATTCACAAAAATATTAAAATTTAAATCTATTTATAGAAGACATTTTGGTACAGCCAGCGTGGGCAGTTATTTTGGAGAAGCCTAATGCATACATCATTTTCATTATACATGTACATTGATAACGCACATATCTGGAGTTCTGTAGACTTAATTTTGATCTCACTCATGATTTTGTAGTTCAAAGTTAATTGTCACATACAACAGATTGATTAGCAAGATCATTCTTATAAATATATACATATGTGTTACTGTTGAGTGAAATGTGTACAGTATTTGTTTAAAATTGAATACAAAAATGCCTGACACCAAGCTATGTTCCACCATCAGTGGAATCCCCAAATTGTGTGACATGTTGGAACCCATGTATTAAGCTGATAAGTTTATCCACAGAAACAGATATCGTGTTAATGCATTGACCTTGTATCAGGTTAGGCCAGATTTAAATATTGATGTAAGATTTTAAACACTTGTTCAATGACAATGTGATCAGTTCGTTGGAAAGGCTTTGAACATGTTCAATTATCAGGGAATACAGTATTAGCTTGACTAACTAAAGATGGCGTTTGTCTTCAAAAGTTAATTAATGATGTTGAAATATGTGTAAAACCTGACAAAAAAGCAAAATAAAGACAATGGTGAGCTTTTACACTTATAACCCACTTATGGACAGAAATTAAGTTTTGTTTTTTATTTGTCAATGAATCCCATTTCGACAGGTGTAGGTTGAGTAAAGTAAACAAAACAAATATATTAACTATTCATGCGTTGTTTAACTACTTGGTCATAGCGTGAAAATATACCCACAGCTACTTACAATGTTCTTCCTTTACAATGAGAACAAGTTGGTTCTGACCAGCCATCATAACACTTGCACTGCGTGTTGTTTTCTATGCAATATCCATTGTCACAAGGAATTCCTTTACAATCTTCTTTGGCAGAAGTGTCGAATATCACACAAACACTAAGAAGTAATAACAAGTAAACACTTCTGTAGAGAATAAATCCAGTTATATGACCAAATTTTACGCGAGGTCGGTGTTCATCATCTGCCATTTTGACAGTTTTGTGTTTACCGTAAATTAACGGAATCTGCCGGAGTTTACCGATTGAGCGACATGAAATGTCTAAATTCCGGATAATATTAGAAAAGTCCAGGCCCCGTACAAAATCACGTTCGTAAAGATATGACGATGGTGGAGGCAACCTCCACACAGGGATAACTTCACGTCGCGACTTTACTTATATCCAACTTGCTAAGAGAGGTAATCACTGCGCGGAGTTTGTGGTGGAGGTTGTTATATGTAAAATGTTAAAACAAAATATTGATGACGATGCTAACGATTACGACGATACACATATAAAAAGACATACATAGATCGAAATGATACAAAAAGAATGAAAGGAAGAGACAGTGACAGACACACAGACAGACGGAAAGCTAGACTAACCCTCCTATACAAAGTTGCAAACGGGCAAGATAGAATTTCTAGACACACAACTGCCGACTCTTTGAAAGAGTTTCCAAATATCATATTGCAAGAAAAGCATTAAGAAAGAGTCCGTCTACTCGAAGACAATGTATAGAGACTGGAATAACCTACCCTCCCCTATAACCGCCGCCGAAAGTCTTGACTCGTTTGGGAGATTACTGAATGCATATTAACTTAATGTCCGATGTGTTTTTTCATTGGCACCTAGTAGAAAGTTATATAATTAAAGGCACACATTTTATTTGTTATTTTGGACCTTTTGGGTATGCAATCTCACACCAAATACAATGGCAGGTGGTCACTTAGTGATAGAAGTATATATAGAAGTAGAATACAAGAGCGAACAATAGAGATACTAGAACTGCTAACAGCAACGTTAATAGTGTTTCCTTTCCTTATTTTTTATGTTACTAATGATGTTATTTTGGTAGTTCCTTAGCTCGTTCAGAACCTTTCATGTAATCATATGCATGTATTTACTCACTCGATCAGTCAATTAATCATTTGTGTATCACCGCATTGACTATAATCGGATCTGATTTGAATTAATGTATATACGTTGGATTGTTTTTTGAGAGAAAAAAAAATCAGTGTACTGCATTAATTGCATAATTTTTTAAATCTTACAACGTTATATATCTTAAACATAATTAATATTATTTGTGTTCTGTACTTTTTGATCTTTTGTTTCTGAACATTTATAGACTCATTGAAAGTTGCACCATGATGGTTCCGCTTTAAGCTAATTGGAAATTACTTGGAAGAAACCTAAACTGTTATGCTCATTCACGTTGATCAGTTACATTTAGTAATATTATTAATAATATGTGAAATATATTAATACGAAACGCACCCGTTCTCTCAACACCGTAGCTCAGGTAACAATGCGCCGTAAAATAAACTTTGCGATCTGAGCGAATCAACTAATTGTGGATATTGCAATGCCAAGGTAAAATACTACAGTAAGTTTACACGCCAATGTCCTCGTTTAGAAACATATTCTATCTGTGATTGATTCATACTACATGAGTTAAATGCATTGTGTTATTATTTATGAACTATTGGATCACTGGCATGGTCGACCTTCGTATGTTCGTCCCCAAAGTCACATCGACCCTCACTATTCCGCACTCAATACATTACGAACCAGACTTATGCAATAATTAAATTGATTCGTCTGTGAGCATTTATGCCACATTCTTTTTATAAACTCGTGTCGTTTTATAAGTGTAATTGGGTCAACATTTGTGTTGTAACATTTGGTTTAGTAAAACATACTAATACTATTTAAAATTTAAAATTTGACAAAGTCTTAAATGTAAACCTAGTTATAAATCAAACTACCAAATTGTTAATTATTGTGCAAACTGCTCAGCCATAGCAAAAACATGTCACATTGTGTGTAATTATCCTTATATAAGACAAACATTCGACATGCAGTTTGCGCAAAGGTCTAATTCTTAATCTCATAATAAGTAATGTATGTATATGCATGTACCTAGTAAGATGAGAGAAATTAATATAGTCCATTCATATTTCTCCAGAGTTGTATGGTATTAAAAGCCATGGGGTCCAACAAGAAGACAGACGATGGTTACCTGTTGTATGTTTCCAACGATACACCAAGCAAACAGGATGACGATGCAGTCACAAAACAAACAGACACTGTGAAGAAGGCCACTGGAATATTGGGTTTACCCTTCCCATCCTTCAAGGAAGTTCCAATGTTTTATGTTTGTAAGAGAACACATTAATAGATGTTTATATATTTGTTATATATGTATTATGTATGTCCACTTGAAAAATAGTTTGAAGTACACGACCAATGACTGATAAGCCTATATTCATGTATGACTGGGTATATTGATAGTTTTAAACATAGAATTGATAGTTTGTAAACATAATTTAAAATGTATATATGTTTGAAATGTTTACCTGTAACAAAAATATAATATAAAAATATATTGTAAAATAATGTTTTAACTATTTGCTTGCTGTATTTGGCCATATTTCTTACATATTACACAGTCTGATACATAGTTAACAAAGATATTGACAAACAAAACACACCAATGTTGAATTACTATATTTATTTCAAATAAATTGACATGTAGAGTATATAGGTGAAACTCATACATACCTATATGCCAGTGTTGTGTTTGCTACAAATATGATACATGATGTATTTCTATTTTCAGCATTTAGTGCCACAGCCAGTGTTTTAGCTTACAGTGCTTATTGTTTGTCCACCCCTAAATTACATCATAGACTTAGAAACTTGTACAGACTAACCCTTACAGGACAGTTTGTTACTGTAGGATGCCTAATATTCTACCTGTATAGAGACAAATATCTACCAGAGAAAGCACGAGAGGCCGCTGCAACTGCTGCTCTTGTAGAGGCACGGACACAGCAAGAAACTAAGAAATAAACATGTACACTGTAATGTATGATGTAGTGTAATGGCTGACACAGTGACATAGCTGAGATAGATTGTGTCAACCAAAGAGAGTTTATAAGTGTGAAGTAAAGTGATTGTGGAATTGGTCAGTGACAGTGGCAGACTGTGGGAACCTGTTCTGAGTTCGAAACTTGGTGATATTCTGTGATCATGTTTGCCTGTTTGGCTTAGCAAAGACTGTCATCCTTAACACAAATTCACTGGTTAAATCATAACATTACAGCCATTGTGTTTCACTGAAATTAAACTGCCAGCATATACCTGTGGAAAAAAACAAGAATTTCTTTTTACATGCAAATAAGAACAGATAAATGTAATCACATGCGAACATGACCTAGCTTTTGGAACTATATGCTGAGATTATTTTTAGTGCATGTGTTCTGTGGCCAGTGCACCAGTGGCATACATTGTGCACAGTTACCTGGCTTTAATCTGTTAAGGACATTGTATCTGCCCAATTTTATTCAGCCTCATTTACAGAAATAATTTGTCTGGCAATTCTAAACACACACACACACAGTATTGATAGGTGAAGCTCATTATTTTTTATTTTTTTTATTGAGGTTTAATATGTTAAAAGAATATTGAAAGTTTACTTGCAGTATCCCAAGTTGTTTTAAGTTTATTAGATGTCAATTTGACCCTTAGACATAGAGTAAACAAAGCATGTCCACGTAAATAGGAAACAAATTAAAAAACAGAAAGCTGTCATTATCTTTTCCTAACATGAATTTCCGTTGGGAAAATCTTTTATGACAGCACTTTACAAAATCATGATCTTATTTAATGTTACTTGTTGGTGATTTAATGCTGATGTAACAACACATCTAGAATCATTACAGATAAAAGTGCTTATTTATTCTTTGAGAAAAAAACTGTGTATATATGTAAGCTTTTGTTGGTAGTCTATATTCAAGGATATCTGTGTAGTTGTCACGTGACAGTGACAGCTGATCAGAGAAATAGATAGAACCTTTAAAACAATGAAAGTACCTGTATTTGATTGGTGTTTATAGGTATAAAGGTGTGGTGTTTATAGGTATAAAGGTGTTTGCAATGCATGTAAGAGGGTATCAACATTTCGTACCACTATATGTGCACGATTAAAGTTACAGTCATACTTTTGGATTGAAAAAAATGAAAAATGTGTTCTACATGTTGGACAGAAATAAATTATTTTAAACAATACCATTTCATGATTCTGGTCCTTATTATCTCAATACTTTGACCAAATAGTGCGTATTTATTGGCAATAGAGGTATATATGACCAACACAGAATAAAGCACAACATTTTCACCAATCTCCCATCCAGAGTTGTCAATCCTTGAGCACTCTCTCAATACTATCTCAATCCATTACACTTGTCAGGGGAGATCACTGCATAGGAGAGTGCTCTTTCACAGGGTTCCAACTTCTTGTTGAAAGCGTAAGAAAAGAAGTATTATTTTAAAGTTAGAAATATGGAAGTCTGCCAGAGAAGGAATTCTCAATAACAGCAACCTTGACCAAGCTACACTGTGTCATGATACTATATGATATAAGCATGCAACATACCTAATAGTAAAATAACATTCGTAAAGGAGCCACACAGAAGAGGTTACCTTGCAGCACTATAGTTCGATACTCAAGCTAACGCCACATAAAACCAACGCCATTTTCTATGCTACATTTTATTTACTAACTACATAGATACGTCTGCTCGCT
>ENA-OREC01001620-OREC01001620.1-marine-metagenome-genome-assembly--contig:-NODE-1620-length-11603-cov-13.723668_pt1 | contig 11603 bp, 4 predicted proteins | sample MGYA00248626_ERZ508543 | MGnify/ENA primary metagenome ERZ508543 (study PRJEB26211, sample SAMN05518279) | marine metagenome | isolation source: Puget Sound, Washington, USA | host: Bankia setacea... | reverse complement strand
GGGGGGGGGGGGGGTATATAAGAATCACTCTGTTTGTCTGTCCATATTTCCCATAATCACAACTTCTCCTAAACTGGTATGGATTAAACTTTGTAATAGTTAAAATTAGAGTACATTTTTTCAGTTTATTCACACATTAAGATAATAGTAAAGAAACTGAAAACATGTACTCTAAGTAACATTGTGTCTTATCTATTGTTAGACAAGCAAGGGCCCTTTTTGGTATCAAAGCTGTCTTCCTGAAAAAGAAATTTTAATTTTCAAAAATTAAGGCGAATCTGATTGGGAGAAAAAATATGTTAGACACTAAACACAGTTCTAGTATTTGACCTGAGAATGTGCATAAAGGCGGAAAACCTTTGTCCGAAAAAATATCAAAGGGAGATAATTCAAGGGAGATAACTACTTGTGTGAGATCATGGAAGTGTATCTTTATAATGATTTGACTGACAGTTTTAGTTTTGGGTAACATGTTCATTAAAGCTCTAAGACTTCTATATGTTGCCAGATAACAAAGCTATGTGTATGTTAAAATTTAAGACTATTTGATGCAATAATGTTTGAAACACTGTGATAAATGCTATAAGTTCTAACACATAAATTACTACTCTAGAGATCTATATTTTGCATTCATATATATAAAACTGTGCTATCCAAGTTTATTCAATTCCTTGCCATATCATTGTTGAACGGTCTAGGGTACCATTTTACTAAAGTACTTACGCAAAACATAAAGTTACACAATCATATGGGTCGTAATAAATCATAAAACCGCTGAGCATGTCAAAAAGGTCAAAACAGCGCTCAACACAAGACAATTTTAAGACAAAGTATCTGAGAACTTAGGACCTGTTCGATATATACGTAGAATCTTAATTTTTATTCAAGTCTTAAATATGTGCGTAATTTTAAATTTGTGTAAGTGTTTTAGTTAAACAGTAACCTGAGCAGCATTTTATAGGCTGATGAATTTATTATATGTGCATCTAAAACATATTATACAACCTGAACTGTCCTTTTATATATATATATATATATATATATATATATATTTATATATATATTATGTTCTTGTTTAATATTCTTCATTGAAATATATAGTAGGAGAAAATGATATATTTGTATATTGTGGCAGAAATTAAACAGTAAAGACATATATAATTGTTTGTGGTATTTTTTAAATGTTTGAAATCATATCTCTAAAGACTTATAATTATATATTTGTTGTTGTATGCAGTATGTCTATAATTGTACGTTCTAAAAGGGAAAAGTTGTTAGTAATATAATTTCAAGAAGGACTTTCATTACCAGGATGTCGATTACTGGAGATTGATATATTCTTTAATTAAGTGTTCAAAAAGGTAGTCCATACATTTTGGTTAAAAGCACTGCCATAAATAAATGCTTATAGTAACTAGAATACAACAGGTGGGAATGTGTTTTTTAAAAATGATTATTCTTACAGTGTCACGAACCATGTGAATTATAAAATGTAAAAGGCTCGGTCAGTTTGGTAATAAATTTAATTTAATACGAGAATTGACTTTCATACAAGAATATGACTTTCACACCAGATTTTGATTTTCATACACAAATTTGACTTTCATTGAATAATTTGAATAACATACAATAATTAAATGTCCCACTACACAATGAAAAAGCACATGTTGTAAATAATTGTTAATACCGTACTTATATATTTCCACCTTTTGACCTACACTTGTTATTAATTGGAGATGTGTTATATAGTGTTTTATCAGTAGTTTTAGTTGTAAATGTGTACGTTTGATCAAAGATTTATGAATATCTGTGATGAAGACAGTCTCTCTCACAATTTAAACTGTTAAGATTTAATAGATATTAATAAACATTTTGTCTCATTGTTGTTTTCTCATTGTTTTCCTTTTATTATCAACATGCATCCACACCACACATAAGAATAATATCTGAATTGTCAGCAGTGGGAGACTTAGAGAATCAGGTACTTTATTGGTCAAAATATAAGTACAATATATAATTATTCAAAATTTCATTTTTAATATTATATTATTTATTGTTTTATAACTTGTTGCCTTATTTCTAGAAACCCGTGTTTTTCGTCATTTTGAGAAAATCAACTGTGAAGTTTTACAACTACATGTACATGGAATTGTGTTTTATGTGAGTTATATACAATCTGGAACCATATATATAGTACCAATGGAAAGAACTTGAAAAGACAATTCCAACCATACCAAAATCGCTTAAAATGAATAAATAGATTTAAGAAATTAGGCAACTCATTCTTGTCAATATTATTACTTTTACTGAAAAATAAAATTGAAAACAAGGAATTTAAATAATTTCTCATGATCTTTCAACTTTGAATAATACCTAAACACAGCTGACACACAAAAAAACCTCTGAGATTCAGACCGTTGTATTACACCATCAAACCTAGATATGAAAGAAGCTGTGAGGTCTACTACTTTGAGAAGACCTAATGAATCCAAGTTGTAACCATAGTAGAAATCTAAGACATTAACCTATCTAATAGTCAAAGTACTTATGAAGTTGTACATAATCCTAGCAAATGGGTTACACAATTTACTATAATTAAAAGAAATACATGTACCTTACCCTTATGGTAAATATATATATACAGTAAATGTCAACATAATTGTGATTTTAATACAGGTTTAAGCTATGTATTAAACATTGAATGCCTACAATATGTATGTTCAATGCTGCAAATCATATGTATACTAGTTGTCTGGCAACATAATGTCTTGCAGTCAAATGGATTCTAACAACATACCTTTAATTTGCATATTACTCCTACATTATAACGATAACCATAGAAAATAGCTATGTGTGATTTCATCTGTTGAAAAGTGTAGTCCCGTGTGCCGGACTTAACTAACGTACATGACCCCGGCCTTAAGAACCAGTCATCGACATTTGGATACCTTTAGACGTTTTCCATGTTAGTGTACATTAGTAACGAAAGCAGGGTGGACGATTGGATTACGGAATATTATTTACGTATGTTGTTTCTTTTGTTCCTTTAACTAATGTCATGTCATTGCTATTTTAATGAAAGTGTCTACAATTGATTTCTCATTATTTAACATTTAAAGCAGTGTCGTGCTTGTCTGCCGTTAAAATTTAAGTCTAGAAATATCGAAATCTAAACTCTAAAACATGTTGTTTACAATCAAAACCCATGACATGGTCACGTACAAGAACACCAACATGGTCCAATATGATTTTCTACAATACATAAACTCTATACTATTCATGACACAAGTTTGTTTAATGACCAGGTGGATAACAGTCTTGTTCTAATAAGATAACATCATCATTTTTTCTAATTTGTTAACACTCAAATGCGCTTCTTCACATAAATGAAAGCAGACGTAGCAAAGTTCCAATATATATTCATGTTTGCGACTCATTTAAAGACACATTAAAATAAGTTAAGATTTTCAGTACCCTGCTGCACACTAGAAAAAGAAACAGACACAATTACTAAATGGTTTTTCATTATGATTTGTAAACATCACCTCAGTGCATCTGTAAAACTAGCTGAACAGCAAAATGTGCAAAATTAGGTATAATTCATTGTGATCCGTATTGTTCTAAAGACAGAATTTCTTTTTAAAAATCATATAAACGATTTCTCAATGTACGAACTTCAGTTAATGATTGCATTTTAGTACATTTATAACCTACTGTTACTGTCTCTTGATTTGCTGAATTGGGGTTATAGATATGTTAATAATGAAAAAAAAAACGAATGAATGATCACAAATATTTTGAGGATTTCTCCTTATCATGGTAGATAAGTATATAATTATTATGGAAGAGTGCCTCTGTTAATAATTTGTATTTTGGTAACAAGAAAAAGTTTTGCACAAGTTTGCAGTTATAGGAATGGTCAGGGTACAACAACAACAAAACTAACAGGAATGGCGTGGTGCAGTGGATAGTTGTAATCAAACAATTTTTTAATAAAAAACAATGATTGATTTCTACCCACGGTTCACGCATGTACATCATTCGTGATTTTGTGTTTATTCAGTCGTATTGATTTTGTGTTTGGTTATCTTTTTTTAGAATATGTATCTATATTAAGTAAGCGTTGAGGAGAAACATGTTTCACACTAATTGTGTTATAGTAAGTGATTAGCCAAACACTTCAGAAGATTTAGGTAAATCACGACCATCATTATTCACTTGGGATATTAATCAGAATAAGCTTAATGAAAAAGCAAACAAATTCTATTGTAAAACATTTTAAACTTTATTTTTCAAGAATTTATATCTTTGTCACTGAAACTGCATGACATTGTGTTGTAATGATTCTTGGTTTGGAGGTATTTTACACATTGACCGCCTCCTCGATAGCCTAGTGGTAGAGTTAAGTCATACCAAAGACGTTAAAAAATGGTACCTGTTCTTAAATCAACCGTTGCTTTATTCACTGTACACAGTTCTTATTGTTCTTTCAAATTCCTAAAGAGAAACACAAATGATGTCTGATGACTTTTAAAAGGGGAGGGAAAGTAGATGCAGTTAAAAAACAATGAATGTAAAATTGGTACTCTGGAGATAATTGTGTATAAATGCATGTCATTATGATGTTCTTTGACCTAAATTTAGATGGCAAAATGAGGACAAGTTCTACAGTCAGCTTCGTGTCTTTTTTGTGTCTGCAAGTTCACTCAGTTATAGATCTATCATCTTGGAGAGATTCCCCGCAATGATATTCTCTCATCCTAAATTCAGTATAGCATGAAGAAGCTAGGTGTTTGTAGTAGATCAACTAGATATCTTTGAAAAAAATGATGAAAATATGAATTCCTCAGTTTGTCTGTAGTAGGGCAGTGGGTTTTACCAGGTACCGGTACACTGGAGGAGTGAGCTAGGGTACATATTTCAGGAATGATTTGTGAGGCCTGGGTAATCTGGAGTAGTAGATAACTTGTTGCGTAATTAGTTTTTTGTGGAATATTTATTACCTAGCCACACCAGTGAGTATATTTATGTATTTTTAATATTTTCTAAAGATGTCTGAGATCATTTGTTTGTAGTACATTTTTATGTATTTTTTAAATGTAAGGCAGTAAAAAATAAAGAGGGTGGTGTGGTGTATTGGGTAGAGTGGCTGACTTGTAATTGGTCAGTTGTAAAAATATACCCGATCAAAGGCTCTTGTAGTTTCCTTGAGCAAGAAACTTTACCCTTTGTGGTTTAGTATTTGGGTTGGTTCCTGAAACAAATTTGAGCATGATTTATTCTAGCAAAGTTGCTTGTTTCACAATCAAACTTAAATAAATTAAAATAAGATAAAGAATAAAACAACTGAGAATAGTTGGACACTTATATCATAAAATTATGATTAATAGTAACATTGACATTGTTTTATACTCAATGTCTTAGTAATATACAACAGACGTTTCTTTCCCCAAAACTGCAAAAAAAAGAACCATCTTACAGTTATAAAAAATAATTTATAAAACTGTGTGTCAATGTTTTACTTTGACTGTTCTGTTTTTTTCTTTCCAAGGTGTACACAAACTGACAAAAGCAACAGGCAGTAGTAACACAGTTGAGACATTTTAGTTTTTAGTCTGTGCTAGCATTTAATTTAAAGTTCAGGTACAACATGGTGGTATCTTGTGTGCTGTTGGAGTAACATACCTGGTATAGATGGAACTGATAATGATTGTCTAACGTGCTGCAAACTTGGAAACAGCAATCGCTACTTACTTCTAGAACTGAGATATTGTGTTTTTTTAATGTTGTTGAGGAACAGTCATTGTGTCAGTGTGAACATGCTTGATGTAACAGACCCTTATTTATCATTGGGAATCTTTAAATTGTGATAGTTTTAGGATACGAACATGTTAATGAAAGATATATACATGGTCATACCTGTAATTATAATTATAAAATAAAATACGAGTTACCATTTTATATCGGCTCATTAACAATGGTTTGGAGTTCTGTTGTGTAGGAAAATAAACCAAGCTGGCTGAAGGTGTTAATATTGCTTGGGAAAATTTGGCTCCTATAAAATGATCTCATCAATGAATGAACCAACTTAATAAAGATCGGAAAACAGGACTGGTAGACACTGCAGGTTTCAGGTATTAACATTTGATGGAACTGCCTTACACGTATGGTTGATTATTATCGTTATTCTTAGATAAGATGATAGAAACAAACTAAATATCAAACTACATGAGCTAACATTAACCACACAACCAAACTCAATAAACAGATTAGAATTCTAGCAGACACGGAATCTGGGGTATATCTTACAACACAAAACATAGTAACCCTGATGAAAAGTTGTTAAATGTGAAACAAACATTCAGTTACCATTAATTACTTGTAATTCTAAAATAGAGCTGAGGTAAAACTAAACTCTTTAAACAAATAAGTTTACCTACTATTACATGTACTATCAACCCACATATAAAGTTTTTTTTTTTTTTTTTTTTTTTTTGTTTTTTTTTTGGGGGGGGGGGTGTATATTTGAATCACCCTGGCCCATCTAACCATATTTCTGGTAAGCTCAACTCCTCCTAAACAGATGAACCGATACTAATGAGACTTTACACTGTTGTATAGTAGTGGCCTATTAGACATTTGTGATTACAGCCGGAGGCGGTGTGCCACATCGGACTTGGGAGTAAAATTCGGGGGTCGTCCTGTAAAGTCAACTGTTATTAGCTCGATCATCGCTTTTCCTACTTTGTTGTTGATATACATAGAGTTTCATCTGTTTTGTTTTCTTTGCTCTTAATTTGTGGCTGTAATCACAACTGTCTATTAGGGTGTGCATGAAATGGTATAGTATGTGTCTGAATTGTTTTAAGGGAGATAATTTGAGGGAGATCATTATTTCTGCAGGACAGGGTATCCTTTGTGATTTGACTCACAGTTCTAGTTTTCATTCTCAGCTGCAAAACATTAAGTCAATCATTTACATGTTACTGTTTTAAGAAACTCCAAATGGTATAGATTTTTCGTTTTGGAGTATTGACATGTATATGGAACAGCTGATACTGGTATAATATTAATATTTTCAATCTATCTTTCCAACACTATACTTAATTGTCAGCTGCATACATATATGTGAAAGGGAATATTGTCAAAGTCTGGCTTAAAGGTTGTGATTCTAATTTTGAGGTAAAATATTTAAGTTTTAAAAGTTGCTACAAGTTAAACAACTACCTTGCATTAAACGATATGAACTACTCTGTCTGGCTGGGGCAGTGTTAATGCACTCCCCTCTCACCGCTGCGACCCAGGTTCGATACCCGACGTCGGCATGTAAGATGGTCATGTGGTCACCAAGTCAGACAGGTGGGTTTCCTCCGGGCACTCCGGTTTCCTCCCACACGAAGACATCGGTACCAACGAGCATGATTAATATTGTATAAGTTGTATAACTTGTTTCGCAATTGTTGTAAATACAGTTTACGGAATGAACACATAACTAAAACGCTGTGCAATGTTAGTCATCTCGTTTTAACCATAACGACTCAAGACCTGTTAATGCATTAAACCTTCTAAATACAAGTAACTATCTTGTTTATGTTAGACTTTATTTGAAACCATTAATATCCCTACTAAAAAGTTCATCCCACGATACCGTTGCTTTCTTAAAAAGTGGGGGCCAGTCCTTAATCGTATACCAAGTAACTATGGCAATAAAACACTGGCATTTCGAGTATTATTTGATTGTATATTAGTGTGAAAACTATCGCTACCTTCTGTGGTTACATCAGCGGCACAACAATAAGTAAAATAACGTAGTTCATTATTTGTTTAAGGAATCTGCTCTTAGTCTGCCAGAAGACCATGTTGACGTGCATGTGTTTGTGTCAATGGTTGTGAGAGTTCAATTATATCGTCAGCGCATCGGAATCAATTGGAATTGGTCTTGTTAGACACATTCACTAAAAAGTGCGCATATGAAAAGGTGTTCATATACAGTGTCTCAAAGTTGTAAACACAATCGCTGAACACGCCTACATACGTGAATGAGTCGTTGAAATATAAACTACATATTTCACATTGTGCAGGTCACGTTTCTAAGTACAAAACTCCCCTATTACGTAATGTACGCCAATTAAAAGTGTCTGAATATTCTGCTATATACAAGTAAACCGACGTTGGCATTAACTATACATCTCTGTTCATGAGGATTGATTAACGGTTAGATATATTGGTGTGTAAGTAGAGTATAAACAATACGGTCAGCCCCGCCCAAGGATGAATTACGTAGTTCCATCAGAGTTTGTAATTTTAAGACGCGTTCAATGCTTTACTGTGCGTGTCTTGTTTGCTTCATTGACATGTATGTGTGCACAAAACACCAAACAGTATTTAATGTTTGTATTTCCGGAAGTTGATGACACAAATTATGGATGGATATTATTATAGCTCTTACCGGACGTGACAGGAAGCAGTCGAATAAAACAGCACATGCAAATAGTAGGTACATGCGTATTGCACTAGAGACCACATTGCATGCCATGAATTTAATGTAAGTGTACACTTGTTCGAAAAGAAAGTTACTGCTGCTTTAATCTCACGTTTTGAACACTTCGAATGTCGTTTTCACGGGAATGTTTACATTAAGCGTCTTGGCTAAAGCACCAACATCAGAGAAAACAATTGCGTGACTAGTATAATGTTATAGCAACCCAAACAATGATGTGTTACTACAGTTCTGTAAATAACATTGACGTTGGGTAGACACCAGGGTACATACAGCACCAATGGCGATGAAGAAAGGTAAAAGGCAAAGGAAAACTAGCGAACTACAATTCACTTAAACAATCAAAATATGAGAACTTAAGTTGAAACATATAATGGTATAACATGTATGTAAAATACTCGTATGTATGTGTTTTGTTTTATTCTTTTGATGACTGTCCATATGAAAGCATACAGAGCATTTTGCTATATAAGTGTTACCATGTTGAAGTTTATCTTTAAAAATATATTGAAAAATAAGTGATATATTAAGATACTCGCAGCTCGAACAAGACAAATACTGATACCATTTAACTTACTCTTGCTCATTAGTCATTCAACAGCACGTGTACATACCATGTAACCAAAAAGACGTCCTTTTCGTGTGCTGACTTTCGCTGTTTCATAGACATGCTGCTGTAGATTCCTTCCTGTCCTGTCCAATGCATGCGGTTCGTGTCAGACATGTCGACATTTATAGTAGCATGTGTATATATAAAAGGATGTCCATCTCAAATAATTAAAAAAACAGACTGTACATTATTATAAGAACTACTGTATACTGCCAGGGAAAGATTCATAAGTACACGTATAATACTCCAGAAGTCAACATAATGGAGTCGTCAGTACACATTAGTACAACACATTTGTTTAAATAGTAAGTATTTGTAAATAGAGTAGTTGATCACATAACTAAGGTTTGCAAACGAATATGCATAATAGAAAGAAAACCGAAAGAAAAAACGGTGTGGTTAAATATGGATCCTAACATGATCCTTGTGTTTGTCTATATAGACAATGAACAAAAATACCGTTGTTAATTAGCCGATATACAACGGTACTACTTTCTGGCACGGACCTATATTTATGGGTCCGTGTTTCCGGCTGTTCTGATTCAGCGGAAGTAAACCGGGTATCTGCATGTGCTAAAAGGGAACAACCGTTTTTACCTTTTTAATTCGTGGTTGATCATGTTAGAATCAAAATAAAATATGAGATACCGTCATATATCGGCTCATTAACAACGGTTTGTCGTTCTGGTGTTTGTTATTAACCACTTACGGCTAAAACAACAGGCTAGGTTATTTGGAAACATAAAATGAATGTTGTCTTCTTAATGGTTCAAAGTATCCTAATTTAGTCAAAACATCCGGTTCGATTGTTCAACATCGTTAAAAAATATTCTCGAAACCAGACGATATCACGAGACATTTAAGTGCGTTCAGAACATAAGATTAAGTTTTCTATAAAATCATGATATTTATTCTACATATGCACTAAACTTGTCTACGTCTGGGTATAGCCTTGAGTCAGCATTGGTATATTGGGCCGTTCTCACTAAACATGGATAGCGTCAGCAGATCAATAAAACGTGCTACTTAACTCCCAGTCTACCAGAACTACGTGGATCTATTTCCTCCATGCAGTGCTACGTTCGGTCGCTGAGAAGTAAACTCAAGTAAGACACTGAACATTTACCAAAACAAGCAACTCTTAAACACTCAATAGTTGACCTGTTAAGCAATCAGCTGTTTGATTTCGTGGACGTGCGACAATATATAAAACAGAACTAATTGTATGTAAGCTATGGTGCGTCTTTCAGAGCTTTCAATAGTACAGTCGTTTTAGTTGACATCACGTTTTCACTTTTAACAACAATGAGAATCTAGGGATGCATATCCCTGTGCACGAAGTGAGTGTGTACTTTTATTGTGGGCTGTTTTCTCTTAATGACATTTGTATATTTATATAATTTACAAACGACACACTTCTTACATTAGCAAATCAGTAGAAACAAGCATACATTAGTTCTCGGTAAACTAGCAATTGCACTTAATATACGCTGGTAGACGAATGTTAGAGATAAGTAGGTTAACTGTAAATAGTTCTGACAAACGACTCTAACGACGAGATGTGTTCTAGACCTTATACAGACGTGAAGTACAGTTGTACTCATCTATGGTTATGTACGTGTGGTAAGCACTCAGTAGGCTTGTCAGACGTTGATGACGACGACATTCCATCTTAAGACGTTGTGAATGCTTCTATACACAAAGTACGTCCTTTCAGGCTGCAGGCCCATATCAAGGATAGTTACGAATTCGTTAAGAGGTAGCAGTGTATTTAAACGAAGGTTCATTTGGGTTTAACAGTGTATGCAGGTAACGTACGCGGCCCTTAAGTCGTCAGGGACATAAGGTCGTCACACGTTTATTCACGTGATTTACTAAAATACCCAGGTATTCAATGGTTAAACAAAGAGTTTCATATACTTTATACATGTTTTAACTAGAGTTTTATATACAAATCTCCACTTTAATGTCCGTAAATCGTGAGATATGTTATGTTGTGTAGGACACCCGTTTTCCGATCAATTTTTGTCGACGGGTGACGAACATTCTCAGGTTTTACCTCGATCGGGCGAAAGCTAGTTGTTAAACAGTGATATATGTTACAGATGTATAGTGCACGTAGCTAAACTAAGACATAGTTAATGTTTTCTAATACGTAACTTTGAGCAACGAAAAAAGTGCAATTTGCTACAAAGTGTATGAGTTTCGATGGCGACTTTAAGGCACACATGACGACTTTATGTTCTATAATTTAACAATCATAGCTATCCTCGTTCTGGCTTCACGGAAATTGTCAATTTACAGTTAATAAAGTTGTACTTTTGCCAACTATGGTTGCATTTACTTAAACTATACTCAACACGTGCTATTGAGGTCAGTCTGTCATATTTCGAGGGTTCATTGCAACGTCTACAACTGAACGGTCAACGTTACCTGCAGCACACACGTTATTGCATATGGTTGTCATATGTTGACGACAATTACATATTGACT
>ENA-OREC01001619-OREC01001619.1-marine-metagenome-genome-assembly--contig:-NODE-1619-length-11604-cov-12.394986_pt1 | contig 11604 bp, 5 predicted proteins | sample MGYA00248626_ERZ508543 | MGnify/ENA primary metagenome ERZ508543 (study PRJEB26211, sample SAMN05518279) | marine metagenome | isolation source: Puget Sound, Washington, USA | host: Bankia setacea... | reverse complement strand
TCATCATCATCATCATCATCATCATCATCATCATCATCATCATCATCATCATCATCATCATCATCATCTTCATCATCTTCATCTTCATCTTTATCTTCAAATTTATCAAAATCATCATTAAAATCATCATCATTGCCATCAAAATCAAATATTTGAATGGTATGAAAAATGAGGGACATTTTAAATAATCAAAATACCTAATAAATTACTAAAGTGCCTGTCTAAAGACTAAACACTACCCAAGCTTTGTAAAGTTGGAACACCGAACATTTGTTCAAAAGTTTTCTAGATTATTGAATTTTGAACAGATCTATAGACAATAAAAAGATTTTAGACATTAATTAAAAAACAACAACACACATTTCCATAAGTTTATTTGTTCAAAGGTTTTCTGTTTATCATTTTTCAACAATGTGAGACAAAAAATAATTTTCAGGCATTTTAGAATTAAACAAATAAGAACAAAACATTTCAATCAGTTCATTTGTTCAAAAGTTTTCTGTATTATTGAATTATCCTTTTCAACAGTTCGAGAAAAAAAGATAATTTTCAGACAAAACAGTTTCCTTTGTCAAAAGTAATAAAGTAAATAAATCCTTCCACAGATTTTTTTGTCCAGAGAAGAGTACAACTGAAATTAAAACTGTCTAACTTTATTCTTTGATGGAAATGAAGTAATTTTGTAATGGAATAAAATCTGTCTATACAGACCCTATCCTCACTAGTTAAGATTGAAGCCATCTCTCTTGTGTAGGTTATTTGTTAACCATTTTTTACAGGCATTTTAAATTCTTCAATAGTATGAGTTTTGGCGTTTTAACTTCAGTTTTAAAATTTGTTATGAATACTATCGTAAAAACTGATATAGAAAGTTCAAAGAGAAATTTTGGGAAGAGTTAAACTGCCAATGGACAAATTGTTGGAAAAAAAGTAAAGGAATTTCAGGATATTGATATATTGAGAAACAATTTACAGAGTACTGAAGAAAATCTCACTTATATTTTTTACCTTTGTACCATTTAATAGTTTTAAAAGAAGTCTGAAATAAACAAAAAGATATAGTTTAAACATATTTTATTTCCCATATGACAAACAATTTTAATTTACAAACATAATTATTTTCTGTAAAGACCACCAATGGGAACAGCAAAATGTGATCTTTGTTTACAAGTGGACTCTGTTAACAGATTCAATATCAATGAACATGGTCTGATGTGAGATAGAATTGGTGGTCTTTGCAGGCAGGTTTTGTAATTGTGGTCTTTGTTCACAGGTGGTTATTAACACAGGCTTTACTGTAAATTACAATGAATGTTTGCGTTGGATGCCCTCAATCCATATACACCAAATTAGGAGGAATAATAAATGAGTCACTCTTCAGGCTTTTATTGTACAAATGTCAAAGACAACTGGAAACCCCCGTATCCCCCGCATAAAGAAAGTTACAAAAAATGTTAGTCAAGATGTCCTGGACTGTCTCTCGAGTTAAAGAAATTTACACTCCTTGAATTAAGGTTTTTAAGCAAGCAACTTTAGAATATGGATAAGTTAGCAGAAAAAACCCATACAATGTAGTGTCCTATAATGTTAACTTAAAATTCTAGTTACATGTTATTGGTAACAAGTTTTATTTAAGGAAGTTAATCAATTTGTGGTTGCATGGTACAGTATTATAGTCTTGTCATAGTCAATAAAGATGTCACACTGTCCATTGCATATGCCGTTTCAAAGTGAGTAATTTTGGAATTTAAAAGATTCTTGAGTATCCAACACCAAATTCATGTTAAAGCCTTGTAATATAACACAAATGTGTCGCTGTAGAACGTTTGTAGCTTAAGGGTCATAAAGAGAGTTAGTACGAGACTTGACAAACGAAGGAGTCAGGGAATACAACAGATTATGCGCAGCATTTACATTTAAAACAAAGGGGCAAAAAAATGCATCATTCAATCATTGGCAACAGAGCATGTTTTCAAACAGATGGTGTGACTGTAGTCATAAAGAGACGTGAAATATGGTTGGAGGTTCTTTCATTGTTGTTTGCAGGGATAAGGGGTGCAGGGATCAATGATTTTAATTTTGTTAACAGTCGACCAATGAATTGTTTCTTCTCTTTTGTGTGTTCACATTGTTGTTTAGGAGAGGCAATGTTTATTTATGATAGTCTGTGATACTCAGAAATTCAGTGTCAATAAATCTTTGGGCCAAAAAATGTAGCAATTGAATCTTAGGATTGATTTAAGCAGTTGAGTTGAAATAATTTAGCCTGTGAATCTTAAGTTGAAATTTAGCCAATGTGAATCTTAGGCTGGAATTTAGCAAATTTGAATCTAATAATCTGATATTTAGTGAATGTGAATCTTAGGCTGAAATTTAACAAATGTGAATCTTAGGCTGATTTTAGTGAATGTGAATCTTAGGCTGATTTTAGTGGATGTGAATCTTAGGCTGATTTTAGTGAATGTGAATCTTAGGCTGATTTTAGTGGATGTGAATCTTAGGCTGATTTTAGTGAATGTGAATCTTAGGCTGATTTTAGTGAATGTGAATCTTAGGCTGATTTTAGTGAATGTGAATCTTAGACAGATTTTAGTGAATGTGAATCTTAGGCAGATTTTAGTGAATGTGAATCTTAGGCAGATTTCAGTGAATGTGAATCTTAGACTGATTTTAGTGAATGTGAATCTTAAACTGAATTTTAGCAATGAAACCTATAACTGTATCAACCTAAATATGTATATTCTTTTTTTCCTCTGTTTTCCAAGCTCAGTGAAAAATTTATAAACATGTATAAAAAAATGATTTCACTGAACCAGACGAAATGTTCAGACAAAGCGAACTTCTGCATCTGTCAATCTTAAGCTAACACACAAAATACAGCATTCCTACACCCTCCATTTTTACCGCCATTTTTTCCTTTGCTTAGCCAATCCAGACTCAAATGTTTGTGTTTTCCTTGCCAATTAATAGTGTAAATGCTAGATTTCTTTATCGGGAACAACATATCACTGTATAAACAACATTTCTCATCTTCTTCTTAGATTTATTTCCTATTAAAACACCTATTAAGCTAGCTTGGTTCCACAAATAAGCCTTGAGGAATCGTTACTGCTTCTCCTAGGTGAGTCTGCACTGAACATTCAGAAGCGCAGCAATTTGAACTTTAAATGTGATACCGTAAACCGGGTTGTTTAAGCTTCCTTTTAATTTTCAAGAGTTATTTGTTCGTATTTTCCTCAGCAGTTGGACATTGATCGTTGTCCTTCATTTCCTATTATTGTATATACATATATTGTAAGATACTTAGATTTGTGGGTTAAATAAAAGTACATGGGAAAAGATATCACAAACAGTTTCATTATAAGCAAAATTAAAGTTCTGCTATATAATATCTGTAAACATAAAAACGGATTTATGTTCATTTTTCTGGTTTATTAAGTCTTGATTTTCTATAAATAGGGCCTAAACTGCATAAATGTCACAGTTATAGTTTCATATAGCCTCAAATAAAGCAAGTCGTAAAATTACATATTGGTCATAATTTTGCAGGTTCACCTCTCGCTCCTTCAACAGTTATATGGCATGTATATATATCTTTAATATGAGATTTCCTTTCCTATATTTGGACGCGTATCGGGATTAGTTTTCGTCAAGCCCACTTGTTTAGAGATCAACATAGTTGCCACACTGGTTGCCAGGTGTTTAAGCCTGCATGCATGTGTCTGTTGTTATTTTCTTGTCCAGGCTATAACTTTCTTATGCTGTGAAGAATTTTCAAATAACAAACCATTAAATGTCCACCATGATGAGACCATGTGTCGGGTGCAAGATTCAGGCCCCTACCTCAATGGTCAAGGTCACACTTAGAGGTTGAAGGTCATGGTCAGATGGACCTACCCCTAATGGCCGGGCCATAACTTTGTATGCAGTGAACGTTTTTAAGAATATTTATCATAAATGTCCACCATGATAACCCATGTGTCTTTTTCTTTGGAATCTTTGACTTAAACAATACCTTATACATAAAATAGCACGAAATTAGTAACAGTGTGGCGGGGCACAATGTCTGTTCTGCAAGCCATGAAAAATCAAACACTAATAATAGCTTAGATCACTGATAATGCTTGGCTATAGGAGGGGAAAAATATCATGCCTCAATTAACGACCTAGCGATAATTGGAACAAATTTTTAAACTCAGGTTTAAACAGATTACCAGAACTTTGTAATATAAACCAGAGTCGCTGTAAACTGATTAGATGTGAAGCTTTTATCATCAAGACAGGCAAAGTTGAGGGATACCAGAAAAGAATGGGTGTTTTGGTCTGTGTACAAAACAAATCTGCACGCTAGGGCGTTGAATTGTTTTTTAAGAGATGGACAATGGGCAATAAAACATCCTAATACAAACAGTGTCCAGAATGTTATCTTAGTTAGGATAATTGTAATTGAAAAGGTATCTTTGAGACGTTTTTACAACATGGTTCAAAGTACATTTATTAGCAACATTGCTTTGTTTAGAGATACATGATTGGTTTGACATTCTCATATATATGCGCTGAATCTGTATGTCAATGTGTCAATCCAAGCCATATGTTTCACTTTCCTTTACTTTCAAGTATTACCTGTAATTTCTTGTCTTCCCTGTAATTCCTTGTCTTTTCTCTAATTCCCTTGTTTTTGAAATTCTTCATCTTTCTGTTATTGTCTTCTCTTTCCTACAATTCCTCATCTTTCCTGTTACTCCTCATCTTTACTGTAATTCCTCATCTTTTCTGTAATATCGTGTATTTCCTCTTATTCCTTGTCTTTCCTCTAATTCCTTCTGTTTTCTGTAATTCTTCATTTTCCAATCTCCTACATGATCAACCGTTATTGGACTACCTTTGAGACATTAGCAGAGATTGAGTGAGACTGCAAAGAACAACAACTCTGCATGGGAGATTGTTCATTTTCCTGTCATTCCTCATCTTTACTGTAATTCCTCATCTTTCCTCTAATTCCTTGTTTTTCCTGTAATTCCTTGTCTTTCCTGTAATTCCTTCTATTTTCTGTAATTCTTCATTTTCCTGTCATTCCTCATCTTTCCTGCAATCACGTGTCATTTCTGTTATTCCATAGATATATATAGATATGTATTTTATTTTTGTTTTGTAATGTTGGTAAACTGCTTTAATAAAGAACAGAACAGAACAGAACAGGACAACATTTTATTTCCAGACGTGTACATAGTACATAGCCATAATGCATGGTGATATATATACAAACAAACAATAGCCTCATAGCGAACAAACACAAAGAGAAAGAAACAGAAAGAAAGGAAAAAGAGGAAAAGAAAGAAAAAAGTAAAAGATAGAAAAGTACAATGAAAAAGTAACTAGTCTTTAAACCTAGACATAGATAGTTTGTGGCCTTGAACAAACAGAAACATGTTCCACTTTGAGCTTGCGCTGTTTTGAAGAACTACAAGTTTCATTATTTTTCATCAGAATGACTTGAAGAGCTTTAACTTCCGCTATCAGTGACTGCTGCTTGGACTTGTCAGGCTTGTAAGATTGCTTTTCGCAGCTCTTGATTGGCTTCATTACATTTAAAGTGCCATCAACTTCAACCTCCTTACCGTGGCTTTGGATAATTGATGTAAGAATGGCATAGAAGTGTCTCTCAGCTAAAATCCATAAGCTTTTACCCTGACTTCTTGTTATATGTTGTATTTTCTTATTTATTGCAATGTAACTTACATTGAGCGTGCTGTAGTTAGACAAAGCCTTTCTGAGTTTATCTTTTATTTCATAGACGTCGTTAAACTGCATTACATGTACATACATAAACTTATTCCATATATTAGGTGTAACAGTCTTTTTATTCTATAAACAAAAAACCCAAACACACTTCCAAAGAACAGTTTTCATACTATCAACAATTTTGAAGGCAACAATTGTTGGTTCATTAACTTTGCTGGGTATAGTTAACAATGAAATCAACCTAGTATTGTGACAACCTAGCTATTACAATATCTTACTATAATTTTAGAACTGATAACAATTGTTTAAACGTGCTTCTATATTAAAATGTGTACACTAGATGTCACTGTGCATTTTTGTAGTTCTTTAGTATGTTCTGAAGAAAATATGAAGAACAAAACTTTTGCGTTTAGGGAAATGCCACCTAATTGAAAAACTTATAATTGGTGAATATGTGTAAACAAGTGGATGCAGCAGGTGCAGTGTGTGCAAAGTTAAAAGAATGTCTCTAGCGTCTTTATTATTATACATCTACTGCTGTTGCTTGGAGCATTTCTTTTTATTTGGCCAGTCTTGCATAAAAAGTTTTGAGGAGAAAACAAAAAATTAATTGTTTCTTGTAGCTTGGAAACAGAATGGAAGAGAAAAACAACACTTCTTTGCCTGCAAGTTAGTGTTTATGACAATGAGTTTTGTTTAGTTTCAGTAGGGTTTGGTTGTTTTTATAATTTGTTGTCATTGTTTTTTTTGTCCTTTCCTGTTCTGCCAATGTGACAAAAGTTTCTGGTAAAGTTCCTATTTAAAACACCGTAACACCAAGTTTTACGACACCGCAGCTGTGTTTTAACAGCTGTCATTTTGTACATTACAGTGGGTGCTTCTGTTGCCTTTTTTGTTTCCTGAAGATGATAATACTGCAGTTTACGGGGAGAGTATAGTTCATTTATTTGCCAAGAATGCATGGACACACTGTGAGCGAAGGAGAGACTAAGTTGCACTTGATACGCCATCGGGAGCCTTGGGTTGTCCATAAGCTAGATTCTGTTTGTATTGTTTTGTGTCACTGTAACAGAAATGTATACAGGCATATGATGAAGAGAGTCCATATATAGAGCTCTATTTCTGTCAAATGCAAGACATTACTTTCACTTTTGACGCTCTTAAAATTTGAAGAAAACTAAACAATTTGTACTAAATATATAGTCATTATTTTGAAGCTAGAGATAGTGCATACAGGCAGCTTTATGATCACATGATCTGCAACATGAGGCACCTGAATGAAGTGTTGAAATAACAAATATCTTTTTACAAGTACATGCAGATTTTAAGAAAAATATTTCACCAAATATTTTACTAAAATAATGCTGAATAAAATGTTAATGTTATGTATATAAGATGTTTGGCTCTTTTTAGATAGGTAAAAGGTGTAAGTGTAAACGTTTGACTGCTTTCTGTTTTCCGAGAGTTATATTAGGCCTTATAAGGTCTGACTGGTTTTTGTTTTCTGAAAGTTTACGTAGGTCTGACTGGTTTCACAGCAAATTAGTGTTTTCTCTTCCATTGTCCAACTTCATAACTGCTTTATACAGATGCTTGAGTCTCTCACTTTACTTTCCTTGACCTCGAGACAAAGAAAGAAACCTGTACTTAACAAGGAAGCACTAGATATTGAGAAGGAAGTTGCAATATGATATCCACCCATGACTTTTCTATATTTTCTTCATATTTTTTAGTCAGTGTTTGATAGATATTGGCACTGAAAGAGTTCTAAAGGCCTTCGTTTAATATTTCACACTGATGTTTATGTGTTACTGACTGTTTTTTGTCTTTTGTTCTATCCTATGTTGATAACGGGTCCATTTTCAAAGCTCCCCGAGAGGTCCATGTGAAATTTGTTTGTATATATGGTGGGTGGGGTTTGGAAGAGGGAATGGTCAGTTTGGTCATTTTTCTATTCTCCTATTTATCAACTTGGGATCAATAAGGACAAAATGAAAATTTGAATTATTGAACTAGTAATTCACATAAATATCATTTTGGGAACTTGATGTTAAAAAGAAATGTGTATATAGGATCTTGCATTGTCATTTAATATAATTTTTTATAAAACAAGTTGAGGGAATATTTTCAAGTGAGCCTTTGGCAAGCTTTATATATGATGTTTCCAGATTGAGTTTCATAAAACAAAATCATATTAAAATGACAACTCTATTAAAGATTCTTTTGATGACATGACTTTTCAGTGCTTACGAACCTGCTACTGGACACGCTTTCCACGGGTATCTCGCATGAAGCCACTTGTGTTATATTTGACGAGTGTAATATAAAGATATTTATTATAGATACATTACATGGAAAACAAGTTTAGCTATGTGATAAATGTAGAATGCATAATATTGTAGTGAACTAAAGATTTGTCCAATAAATGATTAAAAACATTCTCCCGACCCAATACACAACAATAATAATAATAAAATATTTCAAGAGAAACAATATTTGACAAAACAACATATGTTCCTCAACATAGAACTAAAGAACAACAACTGAGGTAACAGAAAAGTATGCTCTGCAAGTGTCCAGTGAATATATTGTTGACTTTTAAAATATTGGATGGATGTTGAATTTCGAATATCATATGTCAAAGAGTTCCAAATTGGGCTGCCAAAAACAGAAGTCAAAAAACATGGATATCGATTTTGAGCTATGTTTTCTGCAAACAACAGGTGTACTTAACATAATGAAATGTTAATAACAAGGTGAACAAAAATCCCTTCCCATCATCCAAAGAAGATATAGGTCTGGTGTAAAACATTTCTGAAAGTACTGGCCTGCTGTAAAACATTTTCTAAAAGAATGCAAAGATTGTTGAACGAGTTTGGCATTTTAAGATGATGTTTAGGGTAATTAGAATTGAATCCATATGTAGATTCTTCACAGTTCTCTGCCTTATATTTCTAATACCCTGTAAGTCGATTTTGGGCGATTTTAAATATTTTGTATTGAAGGATCGTAAATTTTCTTTTCAAGCTTTTTCTATTGGTACTACGTGGATATGGAATATATATATATGAATATAACTCACATAATACACAATTCCAGAACCCTGTATGTAGTTTCAAAATTACAGGTGATTAAAACTTCAAATTTGTTTTGATCAAAATGACGAAAAACACAATACAGGTTTCTGGATAAAATTATGGCGTTGATATTTGTATAGGTTGCTAAAAATAAATCAAAAGTCTCAAAATTGTTTGGAAAGTACAATGGTATATCACGTGGGCTTATAAGAAGGCTTATAATGTTGTTCCTTTAACTGTTTGAAGCATTGCAGTAATTTAAAAGCTTCTGCCCTCCCACTGCTGCAAAGGGGCGACGTGGCACAGTGGGTACGTTGCATGTCTATCTCGTAATGTAGAGGTCGTGGGTTCGAGCCCCATCAAGGGCCCCATTGTTTCCTTGAGCAAGAAACTTTACCCTTATTGCTTAGTACTGGTTGGTTCCTGGGAACCGATTTTAGCATGATTTCACAATCAAACTTAAATAAATTGAGGGCCTTATGGAAGATTGACTTATATGTTAAATAAGCCCCCTCGTTAAATATCGTCAAAACTACAAGTTGACTCTTCTGTCTGGGCTTAGTGTCTCATATTATATAACCTTAGAGATTTAGTGTAGGTTTTAACTCATTTCTGCAGAAAGAACAGAGATTTGGAACAAAAGAGAAACATTTTTTTATTTTTTTATTTTAACATCATGCATATTAGAATAGAAGCCGGTATTTTGGCACAGATTTGCATGTCTGACACTATAATTATGGGTTTGCTTCGCTCACAGTCAGGAGTAGAGTTCTGAGTCACACCACATGGTATAGAAGTAGAGCATTCAACATATATACCTCTCGTTTCTATTAGTACAATATAGAAATAAGATGCGTAGAGTAGGTTTTGAACTCTATACCACACTATACCTTGTACCAATGTAGTGAATTTTGCTCCCTGATGGTCCTTAATGTGACCGTTAATTCATTATATCAAAACCATCGCATAGTTTTTTTCTTTGCAATTTTATAATGTTAAAGGCTACAGAGAAGTTCATGAATCAATGCAGTATTTTACTATTTAAGAAATGTTGTCTTTTTGAAAAATTGTAAGCACGCAATAATAGCTATAATTGCCTTTCATTTTCAATTCATCAGTTTGAAATGTATAATGGCCGGGAACCATGGTTGGGGAGTGAATGCAGAATGGCTCTATCTGGCTCTTCATTTGATTGCAGCTGTACATTTCTAACACCAACCACTTGATGTATTTGCCTCTCTACGATTTGCACATAGAATGCATCGTGGATTTATTTACCTGAAACTCACCGGCAGCAAAAAGCACCACCCGTGGGTTTTTCCACTCAACTCTTTTGGCCCCTTGGTGGGATTAGACTCATCGTGAAAGAAAAACACAACTCTTGTTTAATTAACTATTCATTTTCTCATCAGCAGCAATTTTTGTTCAACGGTACCTAATAACACTACTGTTAACATTCGCATACATCATAATGGGGGAAACAATCATTAGATAAGTATTTTTTCCAATATCTTGCAACAATTATGATGTAAAACTGTTGCTTCCAGGCAATCTATAATTATAAGCATTTGTAATTAGAGTTAATGCATTAGGATAGTTGAACCTGCTGTTTTTCAAACTCTATGACAGGAGGCTGGCAGTTAGTTCAACAAATGTATAGTTAACAAATCGTCGCCGTATTTCCAGAACCTATCATTATTTTCTTCAATTTGAGATAAAATAAATTTGAAGTTTTACTTCCCTATATATTTGAAACTACATACTGGGTTCTGCAAATGCTTTTTATGTGAGTTATATACATTCTAGAACCATGAATGTAAGTACCAAATAAAAAAAACTCGAAAAGACGATACCAACCAAGATCACTTTCAGGGGTTTGGAAATAAGCAACAACTTATAGCTGTACATACATTACATTTTGTTGTCATGAATTTATTTTTGCTTTCATTCATGAGTAAAAGAAAGCAAATTCAAGACATTTTTATGTATGGTTTATTGACAAATGTTTCAACAACATAACAAATAATAATAATAATAAAATATGTATTGACTCATAAGTTTATAAATAGCGATCCAGCCAAACAGTTGAAATTTCACAAAAAAATGTGCAGACATAAAAAAATTCAAATTTACAGTAATACTTGCTCTTATGGCATGTCGTAACTCTGGCTAGTGGAATTTGAATACCAGTTTGTCTTCATGCAGCCACAGCCACAGCCACCGTTAATGTTTTTAAAAGATGGAGAGAAAAATTGTGACAAATGATTGGAGCTGAAAATGACATTAAATGAGGTATAATGGGCTCAGAAGCTGATGTGTGCCAGCTACAATTCTACACAGCCCATTATCTTTAACATTATCCATAATTGCAATAAAACTATTTTCAGACATGAAATAGCGTAGGAACCAATTTGATTTCTCACTGGAAAGAACAGAACTGCTTGCATTAATAATGGAGAGAAAAAAAAGGCACCCATTTACAGACCTAGATATTGGTTAGGGAGACAGGGAGGGAAGCAATACTCTGAGGGTTCACTCATTGTACGTTGAAGGTTTCGTTTTCCATGTTTAATGTGTGCATAAAAGTGTCTAAGTAGTACTTGTAAACTTGTAAAGAATGGCTTAGTATATATACAGTGGTTCTCACATCTAGGACAATGATTATTTCAACTGACTATTATAACAATACTGTTGAAACACATGACATGAAACCAACTGCAAACTCTCACTCTGTCTAGGAATTATTCATATTGTTTATTCCACTTACACCTTCATGGATCTCTCA
>ENA-OREC01001618-OREC01001618.1-marine-metagenome-genome-assembly--contig:-NODE-1618-length-11604-cov-14.068014_pt1 | contig 11604 bp, 10 predicted proteins | sample MGYA00248626_ERZ508543 | MGnify/ENA primary metagenome ERZ508543 (study PRJEB26211, sample SAMN05518279) | marine metagenome | isolation source: Puget Sound, Washington, USA | host: Bankia setacea... | reverse complement strand
ACATTGTATAACCCAACACTTGTACATTGTATAACCCAACACTTGTACATTGTATAACCCAACACTTGTACATTGTATAACCCAACACTTGTACATTGTATAACCCATCACTTGTACATTGTATAACCCAACACTTGTACATTGTATAACCCAACACTTGTACATTGTGTAACTTGAGGCTCAGATATGAAAGTGTTCTCCTTCATTCAAAAGCAATATGAACCTTATATAATTCACCTAATTACTGCCATATAAAGTGAAAACTAACTTATGTATGAACATATAACTAGACATGTATACAAGTTTGGAAATTGGTGTGAATAGATAAGCTACTTTCAATCAATCTTTAGATAACTCAAAGTAATATGAAAAGTCACTCGGAATTCCAAATGAGTCTGGACTGAATATCACACGGTTGTTTTACAGACAATTAATACAAAGGTCTCCTATGCAATTAGCTACTTGTACTTGTAAACATACTTACCAAAGTCAATGTATAATGGTACAGCTGTAGTGGATGGGCTTTTCAAGTGCATGTTTTTGACATTAGCCTGTCCACCTGGGACTTTGTCTGCCAACTGTTTACAGGCTGCCATTACATTGGCCACTATCTCTGACCTGCTCTGTCCATCATGTGCCACAGGAACACAGCTGCAAGTAAACATTTATATATCATTTACTTGTTTGATTTGTAACAGAAAATACTGTGCAGATAATAAGTGCCTATATTTTACTGCATGATTGAATTACATTGTACCATTGTGGTAAAATGCATATAGACCTTTAGCATCACAGATTTATAATTATACGAACGATTCTGCCTATAGTTTACTGCCATATTATTACTTTCAGGGTGGAGATGTACACATTTTCAAAAGCTTCTAAATAATATTTGGTGCAATATTAAAAAAGTTTGGTGGCCTCTATAGCCTGAACTAGATTTCAGCCTGAACATTTAGTTTGTTTTGATATCATGGTCTCAATTTAAGTTTAGAGAATACACTTTTACTTGTGATTACAACCATATCTTTTCTTCATTTTATATCTTATAATGAATAGGCTGTGTCTGTATTACCGACACACACACCATTACTAGCACAAAACTGTTGTCAGTACTATCACAAATTTACAAAGACCATACCTGCTCAAGCCCGTGTCAGAACTATCACACATTTACAAAGACCATACCTGCTCGAGCCCGTGTCAGAACTATCACACATTTACAAAGACCTTACCTGCTCGAGCCCGTGTCAGAACTATCACACATTTACAAAGACCTTACCTGCTTGAGCCCGTGTCAGAACTATCACACATTTACAAAGACCTTACCTGCTTGAGCCCATGTCAGTACTATCACAAATTTACAAAGACCTTACCTCTTGAGCGCGTGTCAGAACTATCTCACATTTACAAAGACCTTACCTGCTTGAGCCCATGTCAGTACTATCACAAATTTACAAAGACCGTACCTGCTTGAGCGCGTGTCAGAACTATCACACATTTACAAAGACCTTACCTGCTTGAGCGCGTGTCAGAACTATCACAAATTTACAAAGACCATACCTGCTTGAGCCCGTGTCAGTACTATCACACATTTACAAAGACCTTACCTGCTTGAGCGCGTGTCAGAACTATCACACATTTACAAAGACCTTACCTGCTTGAGCGCGTGTCAGAACTATCACACATTTACAAAGACCTTACCTGAATGAGCCCATGTCAGTACTATCACAAAGTTACAAAGACCTTACCTCTTGAGCGCGTGTCAGAACTATCACACATTTACAAAGACCTTACCTGCTTGAGCGCGTGTCAGAACTATCACACATTTACAAAGACCATACCTGCTTGAGCCCGTGTCAGTACTATCACAAATTTACAAAGACCTTACCTGCTTGAGCGGGTGTCAGAACTATCACACATTAACAAAGACCTTACCTGCTTGAGCCCATGTCAGTACTATCACAAATTTACAAAGACCGTACCTGCTTGAGCCCGTGTCAGAACTATCACAAAGTTACAAAGACCTTACCTCTTGAGCGCGTGTCAACTATCACACATTTACACAGACCTTACCTGCTTGAGCGCGTGTCAGAACTATCACACATTAACAAAGACCTTACCTGCTTGAGCCCATGTCAGTACTATCACAAATTTACAAAGACCGTACCTGCTTGAGCCCGTGTCAGAACTATCACACATTTACAAAGACCTTACCTCTTGAGCCCGTGTCAGAACTATCACAAATTTACAAAGACCTTACCTGCTTGAGCCCGTGTCAGTACTATCACAAATTTACAAAGACCGTACCTGCTTGAGCCCATGTCAGTACGATCACACATTTACAAAGACCTTACCTGCTTGAGCCCGTGTCAGTACTATCACAAATTTACAAAGACCGTACCTGCTTGAGCCCGAGCCTTGTATCACCAATCTAGAATTATTCACCACTTTCTCTATCTCTGATTTCAAGTCACTGGCTCTAAGGTTCACTTGTATTGGCACAGTTCTAAAAGTTAAACAACATTCTACACTTTCGTACAGGTTTAAAGTGTTTTACTCACTCCTACACAACTATCTAATTACATGCAATTAAGTCAGCTACAAGTTCTTTCGTATGTACAATATGTCATACAGTGCCACAAGAGAGTGAGTGTATGTCTATTAGAAAAATGCTCTGCATTTGATTGTACATTTACATTGCATTCTAAGATAAATTAAGAAATGATTTGCATAGTGTTAATTTTTGACTCGTCAATTTCTAAAAGTGAACAAACTTTTAATGTAAATACAGTTTACAACTGCTGTACTATATTTGTATCCTATTTGGTAAAATATGTACTTCAAACTTACTTCTTTTTAGCAAAGAATATTTTGCCCAGTAGTCCTGGAAGAAGACCAAACACTGTCTCATCTGCTAAATATAGGTCGTAGGCTTTTGCCAGACTTCTCTTTGCTGAATGCATGCTGTAATCTGTTCTCAGTGCTTTCACAGGTATCACCTAAATAAATATAATGTTATCGTAAGTTTGCTTAGCTGTTTGAAAAAATATGGCCAAACAACTTTAGAGTTTAATCAAGCTCTAGAAACATATTTGACAAAAAATAAATATTTAGAAACATAAAACTCATTCAACACAGACTGGATATCATTAAATTGTCATAAATAATAGTTTCAATCAGCTCAAGAATTTCACTTCTTCTATCACTGGCAAACGTATACAAGCTATTAAAGTTTCCAAAATATTGATGCTTACTAGCAATTTAGAACTGAAGTAAAACATGTAGTTTTAACAAAAAAGTATTGTGTTTAATAGTATTATCAGTTTCTTTGTTTGCTTAACAACCATGCTCCCAGTATGAATTTGAGAACTTTAAACTTCCTTCTGAACCTCCACATTATGAAACAGCAAATATCTCCTATTGGTCAGAAAATTAACCAAAAATCTCAAAATGTTCAATTGCATTATTTTGAAAGCACTGGTGCATTAGCAGTCCGGATTGCACTTTTATTATTTTGAAAGCACTGGTGCATTAGCAGTCCAGATATACAGATATTGCTGATTTAATTTCTTACCTGATACAATTTCATTTCATGTATTTTATGTGGAAACTTACCTTTGATATTGCGTTGACCTTTTTCTGTTTCAGCAAGTCTTCATAATGATCAACAGTAATCTCATACTCTCTGTCCTTCATGTTTAGATCTTTCACAAACAAACACACCTCTCTTTCATCTGTATGCAGTGAATTTGGAAGAGTCCTTCAAATCAACAAACAATGCTATTAGAGCTCAAATCTTTTCAAGTGTCAATTGATGTTAGTTTCAAACTTTTAATTTACAGTCATGATAAATAAAGATGGAATATGGTATTTTCATAACCAAATTGTCCTTGTCATTCATAACTATTTTTTTGTAAAAGTTTTTATCGTTGGTTATTTCATATCTGGTTTATAGATGACTTATCTTAGGTATTAAAGAGTTGTAGACATACATACACAAATGGTTACAAAATGACCATAAGTGTCTTGTACAAAATGCCGAGGTTACGAATTGACCAGCTCTCAATAAAGACTATCCCTGTCATCGTTGCTAAGTAAGATTTAAGATAAAATAAATTCACTACAAATAATACTAATTATCCCAGTTCAATTTTCCAGATGTAAATAAGGGTAAAAGCCCATGTTAAATTACTTACAGGGGAATACTTTTATGCTTCACTCTTGGAATCTGCTTCAATGTGATCTGAACTTCGATCTTGTTGTTGTCTTCAGTGATATTTAATGGTCCAGTTTTGCTCTTCATTAAAGCTAAAACTGCATCTACAGCTTGTTCAACCTGTAAGTATAGCAGAGTGAGAAGTCAGGCATTAAAAAAAGGGATTTCTCTAAAGTCTTTGGGCCAACAGTGTTGCCAATTTAGAAAGTGTCTCGAATTATGAGCCAGTTAAGTTGTTTAATGTTATCTTAAACTTTAACAGTCAGGTTTCTGTGAACCATAAAATCCACAGATGTTTTTGCGAATAAAATCATTTATAACAAACATTTCACTAGCTTTTCTGCACATATTAATATGTGTTCATATATTACAAAGAAATAATTCTCACAGCAGGATTAGGGGGTAAAAAATGTGTGACTTTAAACACAGATCTATTGGATTCAAACTGACATGTTTAATTCAGATCAAGTGTCGAACATATAATGTCAATTGCATACACTGTTGAGTTTGCCTCATTAGGATGGGTTTTTGTCATAGTGCGCTTGATTGGTTTGTTTACATAAATAATACACCTATTTCGACAGTTCAATTGTGGGAGTTGCCAGTAATTTCACCAATCATTTTTTTAGAAAAAGGCCAAGCTAATAATTTATCTTGGTATTTAGGCAACATTTGCCAGACTACAGCATCCTGAAATTATTGGCACACAACAAACTGAACATTATAAAGTTACTTTAACATGCAATCACACATTATTTATAACACTGTTAAAAACATTAGCATATTTTCTTTGGCAATCCCTGTTGATGTTCTCATTGTGGCAGACTTGGAATTTGTTTCAGCCTTAAATAGGCACAGGAGGAGACAATATTTTTCATTCCTATTCTATATCTAATGTGTATGCACGCTATTCAACCAGTCTGACAGGTCAATCTGCAGTTTGGTATTGAATCCAGTAAAATAATTCATTACAGCAACTATAGACTGACATATGATGTAGCTATGTAAACATTGTTGATATAGATAAATTTAGAAGATGTTTGGCAAATTTTAGAGATTCTTCTCATGAATCAATGATCGAGCAAGGCAGACACTATGGTTTACCTGAAGAGTATCGTACTTGTCCATATTGTGAAGGATGTATAGAAGACCAAATTCACTTTGTTTTTATTTGTCCCTTGTATAAAGAATTGCGTACACGTTATTTGTATAATATAAATGAGAACATTTCACACATAGATATGTTTTACAGGTCAATGTCATCAAATTCTATTCTTTGTGTTCGTAATGTGGCCGTGTTAATATATTATGCTTCTATTGAAAGGAAACAGTATCTTGACATATATATGTAGATATTATGCTGTAATATTGACCTTATTATATGTTTCTCCCCAACTTCACACTGTTCATTGCGTTTTTGTATGTATATGATTACAATGTGTATGGACCGGAGGACTTTTGGCACAATAAATACTGAAACTGGTAAGGAGTTATACCTACACAGGATATAGTACCCATCTGATAAAAAAGGAAACATGATCTATGATCAAAAGATGGCAAAGATCGCATGTAGAATAAGACAATATAATTTGAAAGTATACACATTGAGAATATTTTTTTTTACTCATGTGCCTTTTCTGTTAGTAAACTGCGCAACTGAAAACATATCCGAAATCGTACAATGTCCGAAATATGTTCGCCCATTTAAATGCTACTATACGACTCTTGGCTTGTTACGCGAATGAGTAAACATATGTCTAGCTGCAAATGCGTGTAGATATGATTTCTGTTGTATTGCGTAGATTGAAACAGTGAGTTTACCTGAGCTTTCTGCATTTTGTTTCACCACGTGTTTCCTCGATGTAAATATCAATCGGGATTTCTCGGACGCTACCGAAGCCTACACGATCCTCATTCGTACTCACATGCTATCGAAACCAAACGTGTTTCGGACTCAATAAAATGTTCTCTCGAGCATTGTTGATACTTTGGCTAAATGCGACATTTTATTTCTGTATTCGCTGATATCAAACTTATAGTCAGTATGGTTAAATCAATTTATAATGTAAATATTGCAAATTAAGCTGGATTCCTCGAGCCAATATCCGCTATGATTGAGCCGATATGAACTTTCGGCACAGGGTCGCCGTATTGCAACGTTTATATATATAAATATATAGGTAGTTGTATCCGAAATCAAAGCATTATGAATCATTTCGAATGTTTCGTTATGTCTATTAGAACATACCACTTTCATAATTAGCTTGGAGAACTAAATAACTAAATAATATGTACACTTTTATGTAGTTGTATTCTCTAATAATATATATTTATGTATAGTGCTGCCCGTTACATTTTACGTTGCTCTATTTAGTTATTGAAAAAAAATCATAGAAATTCGGTGAAGTGTAGATACGATATAGGTTTATAGGTCCGTTCTATAACTAATTCATTATTTTTAAAGAAGCCACGAACTTTCCAATATTAAACTATAAACACTTAAATGTTACTATCCTTTATCAGTGGAACATTGCCTGGCGCATACTCTTGATTGTGCAGACATCCATTGATTTTCTTGATTTCTAGATTGTTAAGCTAACGCGTGTCGTAAAATCGTGAGTGTTGATATCATGAAGGTACACATGTTATTTCAAAGAACAAATACATTGTGTAATAGGCCTACGTGTAACAACATAGTTCAAAATCCTGCATAAACATCCTGAACATGTAGTTGCTTACTCTCTGTACAATGAGTTGGCTGTTAAACTGGCGTAATATCAAACGGTCTAAATCAAAACCACCTGCTGAGCGTTTGAAACTTTTAAATGAGTTTTTAAATTGTTTTTGCTAATACGGATTGATCTATTATCTCTAAGGAAAACTTTATTTTATAGATTAAGATCCGGTGACAAAAATAATTACATACACTCAAAACAGGTATAATAACTTGGTGGAATTATAATCGTGCGAATACATAACTCGATTAAGGTGGAAAATATATATCAAAAGGGTCTGAATGAATATAAAGAATTATACAGCTGCCTCAATTGACGGTCTTAAGATTATTAAAGCGATTATTGCGGCGTAAAAAACCCTACTAACATGTTAGTGCTCGATGTTTCTTCGAACAAAAGAAAAACGGACTAACCCAGCGCAATTAAACGTTAGAGCTTTAGTGTTTCTTCGTTGGTAGACAATGCTCACGTCTTATAAATTATAATGAGTAATGTAAACTATTCAGCGACTTTATTTTTACTGTCAATGTATCCCTTATATCTTGTTGAACAGTAATTAGAACCCACCTGTAAATAATGAGCCGAGTGTGCCGTCTTTTCAATGAGCCTGTGATAACACTCTACGCAACGATAAACAATAACTTGGAAGATAATATGATAAGGAAATCCAGTGGCGTAGCTGTTAAGTTTGCTTAATACATGTTCTAATAAAACACCTGACGATATGAAGATATGTAATTGCACAGCTGTCAACTACGACTGTACGTAAACTACATTTACGGTCTGCAACATTTACTTTATTGTTCACATAATCGTAGAACATCAACTCTGTTTCGGTTCTACTGGTAAGCATGGATGGGCGGAAACGATACTGACTACGGTCTTATAAATACTTCAAATAAGCGAGTCTCTGTTATTCCAAGTTCAAAATGCAATTTTCAGTCACTATATCCTCATATTTGAACTCTTGTTAACACCATTTTCTGAAATACATACTAACCAGCGTAAGCAATAGGGAATTAACGTTAATATCCAAAATATAATAGTCAAATAACTGAATTACTCAAGCTTGTTAGAATTAGTCATCTTGGCTACGCAGTTGCATTAATTTCATGACGACGAAACCCGACCATTTATCTTGTCTAGTTATCTTTCAAGTGGCATTGACAGTACTTGGCATACGATGATGTGCGTTTAAATGCCATGCCTAATCAATGATAATATACAAAACTACCTACTATGTTATATGAAACCAACTACAAAGGCCAAACCAACATAGTCACTGGTTTCTTTTTATTCATACCTTCTATATAAATGAATGTGCCCTTAACTATATGTAGAAGATTCTTTGTCTGAAACCGTGGATAGAAATATGATATGTACACACAATTTAAATTATAGGTTTACTGTTTTATGTAGACCTACCCCTCAACACAACACACTTTTTTCAAGTTTAGCTAATCAAAAAATAATAAGATATCAATAAGCACTGCTGCTTTGTTTGGAATCGGTTAGCTGGAGCTTAAATAGAAGTCTATCTATAGCGATATTATACCAATCGTTTTACGTGAACCACATATTTTATCTGACATTGCCTAATGGTAAAATACAACAAAAACTTGATTCAAGCCAGACTATGATAAGATCGCACTCTTTAATCAGTCAAATTTGAATTCCATTATTGCAGCAAAATTGACCATTGTCAATTCAAACAGCGAACTGTTTAGTGTTATAGTTTATAAGCAAAACTAAGGGATTTAAAGGAGGTAAGTTAAATAAGTTGCTTTATAAATTTCCACGTCAGTTCATTGTTTCGGTATACACATATATAACCTCAAGGTTCAAGTTGTTTACTACATTATTAATATGAAAGAACAGTATAGCAGTGCTAGTAATTGATTTATTAGTGTAAGCATATACCATAAGAGCTGACATTTAAGCTAGTAGAAATCCGTTTTTCATTTCACATAATAAGTATGATATAATGAGGATCCGTTGTTATGACCACGGTGAGCACGTCAAATGGTGTTTGTGTGATTTAGACGAGACATTGTCGGTCTTATTTAGGTGGTCTTCGTAGTGATTGTTTACTGACTCATATCGTTCAAGACACGAGATAGGCAGTATATGAATGTATATAGGCATGTAGTATAGAATACACATGTGTACATGAGCTTAAATGTGATTAAAAAAAGAATCAACCCGTCGTACATAACATTCTTTGCGAGGCTGATGTCTCGTCAATAGCTATAGGGAACAAATACAACACGGCAATATGTGCTTTTGTTTATTCTTGACACGCGTCTGCATGTATATCAGTCATGTACACTAAATTACGCCAACCTTAGGGTGCAGAATGCCCGCCATACAATGAGCCTCTGCACAATGTTCTGCAATGTATGAATGCATGTTTTGTCATGGGTGCAGTGAAGTGTTTGGTTAGTTGTTTTTTCATTCGTAAATCTTGGGTGCCTCAAAATAAACACAGCTGACGTATGGCTGTCTATGTAAGACCCACTCTTGCATTAATGATAAGGGTTTTGTATTTAAAATATTATCTTCGTCCTGCTGAGTTAACCATTATAATTTTGCTTTAAATGACAGTTACAACAAAATATAATTGCTTTCCTGGATCAACTCAATGTTGGACCGCGTTTTTAAAGTTTGCTGTCACAAGTTGCTCATCTGCAAGAAAGGAATCTTACAGTACGTGTTAGGTTTCGCCAACGAGTCCAAACGAATTAGGAAAACGAGAACCTGCATTTCAAAAGGATAAGTAATTGGCATATGTTATATGTTCAGAAAAGATCACCATTCTAAACAGGCATTTGGTTTTAAATAAATGTAATATGCCGCTACAAGTGAATCCTCGATGTACTGTACATTTAAACGTATTAGATATCTATATTTGCGATGTACTTCGATCATTAATTTAATTACTTTCTGACGGTGCGAAACCCATCAATAAACCTCTTCAGGCTGTTTTATTCATTAATTCGCCATAACGGAAGTTCATGGCGATTGACATTATATGGTAACCGTCAATGGAACCGCAGTTGGGCCTTGTAGCCGTCCTCTAGTGGGATCAAAGCCAAACAGTCTCGTAGTTTGGCATCGATCTGCGCTCAATATGGGTTCCTGTTGATATTAAATATTGAGACAAGGTCAACCAAGTTTAATGTTAACACAAATATTGTCGTTTAGTCATGTTTGAAGAAAGAAATAGAACAAACTATACATAGAGTGTCTGTATGACAACTAGAGGTAGCCAGAAAAGCGATTGCCATGTCATGTCCAAAAGCACCGAAAGTACTGCAGTTCATATGCTTTATCTAAATACAGTAATGGGCTAGATTATTGAAGAGTGACTGACTTGTTTATGTGTGTCGACATTTAAGACAACGTTCAATGTTTAACTTGTAAATGACCAAACCGTCTGTACATATGTCATAAACTGAAGTGTAGATGGTTATCGGGCTGTCACAAGAAGGAACCTATTTATAACCATATGACACGTTCTTGTAAAATTAAATTCAACCTGTACTCAAAAAATGCCTATGGTCGGTGACATTTCTACAGAACGACCACAAGTACCGTTTTATGATTTTTGCTCGGAATGTTCAATATTACTTTGGTCTTCTGACGCCAATGGTCGATGGAGAGATGTGGCCTATCAACGTGTATACTTTACATTACTACTTGATGTGTTTTACTCCTTTCTCTCTCTCAATAAAATCGCATATGTGCCTATTCTAAACATACATGTGAAGCTGTTTGTAACTTGAATATTACTTTGTCTGAACTCTACATTAGTTTCATATAAATAATTAAAAGACATGCATAGTCCATGAACTTGGCGTTAAGATAACAATGCTGCTGCACCAATACCGCTCCGCCTGCTATAGGGACTACATTGAGGCGCCCATACAACTCATGTTAAACAGTCGAGTCATTTATACCGACTCTCTATGGAGAACTCTCTTAATACTGATCACAATGATACTCTTTTAGATGTTGAGTACTGCATTTATTTTAAGAACATAACACTTGTTTAACAGATCAACGCTGACAATTGGACATCGGGTGTAATCTATAATTTCATGTTCACACGTTGATATGATTATTTATCTTACTACTGTACCGTGTTTTAACGAAAAAGAAAGATATTCTAAGGTCTCAAAGATATCAAGCCCAAATCTGAATAGTTGCTTCTATTCCGTTATAACACATACTTAAAGGCAAACCCCAACATAAATCACTGTTCACAGGTGCTTTACGTGACGGTGCAGTTATCCCGTGGTGTGTTTGCTTTTGACATAAAGACATCACAATTGTTTAAAGGGACAAGGCGTTGAAAGCGATGATTTCTTTCACTCGTCAATATAAAACTACACGACAGCATTAATAGACATGTTTTAGTTCAATTTATCTTGGACGTCAACCATCGATATCAACAAAAGAATTCATTGTCGTTTACAAAACGATAGAAACACCTGAATCACATCGACAGATATGATTCAACGGTGTCTGTTTTATTTACACGCCTGATAATTCAGCTTTTCCCTTTCTATCAAGACATAACAATTCAAATTATCCCCAAAATAAAAAATGGAACTTTGGCCTTTGAATAACGAACAATTCAACCCCCCC
>ENA-OREC01001617-OREC01001617.1-marine-metagenome-genome-assembly--contig:-NODE-1617-length-11610-cov-12.175757_pt1 | contig 11610 bp, 6 predicted proteins | sample MGYA00248626_ERZ508543 | MGnify/ENA primary metagenome ERZ508543 (study PRJEB26211, sample SAMN05518279) | marine metagenome | isolation source: Puget Sound, Washington, USA | host: Bankia setacea... | reverse complement strand
ACTTGTATACGTGTTTATCGAGTCTGTTACGTGATCATTCGTATACACATTCAAGTATGGTTTTAATAACAAAGAAACACATTTATATTCTACAACTACTGCACAGTAAACACAATCGCGTGGGAAGTTTGAGTGATTTTTACTTTTTTTCTGCGCAGGTTCTCGCATTCGCCAGAGTTAAATTATGCATGTATTTTCACAATTACTATTTCAATACAATCGTTTGTTAGGTACCTATTTTAAATCTACGCAGACTTCATCGTATTTTGAAAACTATTTTATGACATGCAACAGTATAAAACGCAGACGACATACTAATATCATAAAGAAAACAGTCTATACAATGCATGCGACAATGTGTAGCGCAGACGACAATAAATATCACAAATAATTACCAAAGTGTTTTTCGTACAAAAGCTCCGTAAAGTATCCCGGTAGTATAACACATCCACTTAGCGTCGTCACAAAGGATTTGGTGATGTCATAAATATATAAAATTCTTTATATATCTTTTTCTTTGCAAATACAATTACACACACTATATACGTTTATGACTTAACTAAAAACCACACTTCAATGAATCCGATTTAAGCACTGTTAATTCGATATCAGCTTGAATAGAACTGTATACTATTGTTTTCGATGATTTTGTATCTAAAATAATTCAATTATTGTCCACAAGTTCTCCCCTCAAAAACGTCATTAGAAATAAAATTCAAACAGCGCAACAACCAACATATCAGTAAGCACTGTAAGAACAATTCATGTCGAAATGCTACGGTTTGGCATTGTTGGTCATGCATTTAAACTATTACCATTCACTCACGACGTCAGAGTCATCGAAGAAGCAGTTAATCCGCGGATGTAACGAATGGTGAATATTTAGTGGATTTTGGCCGCGGTGTTAATTTCATTCATATTTCTATTGTACGATCGCGTAATCCGGGAAACATCTGATATATCGGTGCCAATTTACCGCCACAATTACTGACAGAGGCTGACGCTCCAAATAGGTGGGTTGCTTGCTTTTCGAGAGCTGTGGAAATTAATTCTCCTGCAAATTCCATGTTATTAGCCCCACGGTTAATCCATAGTAATAAATTCCCGTGTTGGGGTAAAAAAGCAATGATTAGTGATATTGTTGAGGCAGCCAATCGGAGTGAGGTGTTTGGGCGCGGAGAGGTGGGGGTTGGGGTGAGGGTTGTAGAAGCAAAGGGTAGGGTTCGAGGGTTGCTGACAGGTAGGCTGGGGAGAGACAGTTGAGGGTAAGGATAAATGAAGACAATTATTGGATTCGATGACATAATAGTCCCAAAAGGGAGGCCGTCATTAGTAAGTATCAGAGTGTAACGATTTGGCTGAAAGTCGGTTACAAAAGAAAACGACAAGGCGTTTGCAATGTATTGAATAAATCAGGTGTATTATTCGTAAAACCAATGTGTCACTGCATAATGTACTGTAACATGGGTGATAGGAAATGACTGTGTACATCAACATCATCAACTAGAAACCAATCATGCGTCAATTTGGTTGGACACAAGTTTGTATTTTATTGACTTATTTCATTCATTTAATAGTATGTGATGTTACGAAAATAAACAGTTCGTGTGGGTATATAGTTCATATCTCTCCTCTTGACTCCATTTCATTGGCTAAACAACTGACACTCAATTGTGTGATCTACTTTATAGAGTTATATATCTCTAGGTACACATAACGCACATTTTAACAAGGACATATCACCCCTTTAGATGACTCAACATATTTATAGTTAAACATTCTTTCAAGAGGGTAAAAACATGCGCTCGAACATTCATCTGTGGTAGAAATGGTGAGTTTTATCAATGTTTGAATCAATTAACAAAAAAGAGCACGTTCTGAAAATTGAAAAGGGCATCTGGGAAAGTCATAATTTAACTTCAACCGTGTCACCAAACCAATTATCCAGAGCAGATGATCTTTTCTAGTAAATCAACGTAACCAGCAAAGACATTCAGTTCAGACGAACAAAACTAATAACGAACACTACCTTTTTAACTAGATTTAGAGGTTGAAGACACACGACACAGACGGTTAGATAAGATTGGTGATAGTAAGTATGTGATGGTTTGTCTTTAATTCCCCCAGCCCCCACCCACCAGTCTGAACATACTAAAACTTGTACCATGTGTACTTTAATTAGTACTGGACCGTCTCAGACTGCCAATAGTGACTGAGGGATAAATCAGGATTCCCAAGTTCTACATCATTAATGTGTTAACGTGCTGTTTTACACCCTACCTCATTAAACACATAACCAAACTAGCCATATGCTATAAAATGAACACCAAGCACATATCAGTTAGTTTCTGTTTGTTAAATATTTGTCTTTATTTATCAGACTACTCACAACGTTCGGGCGAAAACCTAAACCTTAGCGGTCAAGTTAAAACTATTTTCAAATACAAGGTTACATTTATGAGCGGGGTATGTAAGTAGACGGAAGGTAGGTATTGTATCTTCCCTTTCTTTTAGTAATATGTTGTGTTTAGTTTCTAACGTCTCATGTCAAAAAGATATATTTGCTTTCTTAATCTTTGTGCACAAGGTTTTATTTTGGGTACAGTTTTTCTTATCGAACCATAAAATGTTTATACGCTGGTTACGGTTGTTAAATACTGAGTATATAAAAAGTACACAAGGAAGAACACTGTTACTAAATAAGGAACATTTAAAACCATTAACCCAAAACAGTTACACTTCGAGACATGTTGCAATCTTTAAATATAGACTCATTTCATTTGCTTATATTGTATAAAGAAACCGTACAGAAAAGCGTTTGTTCAATAGAATAGTGTAAGACAAAACCAAAAACGTCATCATCGTCATCGTCATCGTCATCGTCATCATCATTATCATCATCAGTATTATCATTATCAATCAAGCTTCCCTTACCATATGTAATAAAGAGACATATCAGTCAGTAGCAGACACCATTTTCTTGACTGGACATGGATAATGGTTAATTTCATGGCTATGTGACACTAAAATCCCCGAACACCCAACACGTACAACGAAACGAACCACACGAACCGCATTGAACCCGATAACACCCCAATACACTATGAAGGCACACAATTACCCGAAAAAGCATTGCGTCTTTCAGGAGTATGGGTATAACACGGTATTATCAGGTAATGTTTATGGTATCGGATGTATAAACAAACTGACCATAAATGAAATTGGTTGAGAATTAGCTATAAAGATACTAAAGATAAATAGTACACTCCTGTTGTGGAGGGGAAATTTGTCAGGTAACCAAACCCTAGTGGTATGCGTCAAATGTAATAAAAATATTAAACCCCATTGATTAATACTACCAATACAGTGGAAATAACTCGTACACAAGTTCTTTGTACACATCGAAAGAGTAATGAATGTTGTAATTGGGCCCGAACATATGGCGCTGTTTGTGCTATACTAAATGTTTCGTATATAAATGCCACAAAGATGAAGCAGCGAAAGCCTAGAACGATCATATCAAACATTGTATACGTGACTGGTGTTTGCATTTGGGAAGAAAAAACCCAGAACGGACAATAACAAAGGTATAACTAAGACCTCAATGTTGGATATACGTCAGATGCTATGTTATGACTTTCAACTGTTCGAATTCATTGCCATGTTGTTAGACCATTTATTCCTTGATATTACATGTGAAATGTTGGTCCTGATGCCAATCAAAAACATGCCACAGCTGTGTAACAAATGTGCTGACAAGGCTGACGTTTTCAGGGCAAATTCACGGTCATATTATTTACTCAAGAAATAGTGTTACAGCTCTATTCTTTAAAATGCTAAAGGTTCGACCAAAGGAAGCATCTTGGTGTCTTAGGTATGACTAGACCGTTTAACGAACCCATAACCCCTGGCACTCAGAAGCTGACTGCCCTTCTTCAGTTAAGTAAGGTTATCGAGGGTACTCGAATAGCTTTGTCTACATTCCTTGAGCTACCAAATAAAGCCCGAATACAATAATGTTCAGTCACAAAACCATTGATCTCCTGCTACAAGTCACGTTCACCACCTGGTTTACTACTCGCTCACTTTATGTCTAACAGATTGTTAGGTATTTGCGATGAAAGGTTATTTTAATCTGATATGACTGAATTTTTACCATATTTTAGTATATTTCGTTCATTGATTTGTGGCCCTTATCACATCTAATGGTACATCACGTTTTATCGTAAGTAATGAATGCCAACGCACCATTTGTCATCCGATCTAAGTAATTAACGACTGTCAACGTGAAATGAAAACGTGAACGTTTAAAACAAATAGAGGGTCGCGAAAACAGATGACAGTTGAGGGCAATCATCAACTATACGTGGAAAGTTTCATACACGGAACAGCTGAAAGAGGCAAAAGTTGGTAGCTAATTAATTGCAAATATTTACTAAATTAGAGAACACTGGAACACTCCAATTTGTCAATGAACTCCAACGTTGGGTATCACAAACTCGAACGTGCTTGATTCCTTTCCAGGGAATTTATAATTGGGTTTTGCTATGAACGAACTTTTGTAAGCTACTAGACAATAGCATGTGATATGGACAGGGAACTATTTGTTGTTCGTGTAGTCTGTTATAGGAGTACCAGCCACTTTAACGCAATCTCTTTGTTTACTAGAAGTCAACCTGAATTGCCAACGTTGTTGTTTATGTATGTTTGGTAACAACACTTTAAATTTATGAGAACACGGTTATAACGAGAGCCTAATATACGGCAAACGCGTGGTTTAATGTAGTAAGATGCTTATATCATTGTGTAATTATGGTCACGTGTCATGATATTGTGTTTCTTGCGCAGACACTCAGACAACTTATGAAGAATACGAAGAAAGTACCTTTAAAAGAAACGGATGAAACTTGTACCAACAATACTAAACATCACTCCGAGGGTTGAAAGGAAAACTCACGTAGCTTCTCATATATGTGAAATAAGAAAGCAAATACGACACGGTTTTTTCTATTCAACACTCGAAATTTACAACGTGTAGGATATGTTGTATAACTCATGTTTCCATATGCATGGCCATATACATTATTATAAGCACACCGTATCAACGATTGGTAACTTTATCATCCTTTGAAAAGCATTAATTTTACTATAAAGCTATATTCATGTTACTTTTTATATTTAATATTTAAGAACAAAACAACAACTTCTATTAGCTAGGGTGTGTTCATGTTAATTTGAATGTAAAAACGATTAATGAGTAACTATAACCACCACTCATTCATATGAAAAACATCTTTTAAAGAAAAAGACACGAAAACTCTAGAAATCGCCATTCTAATCAAGTCACACAACAAGTAAGTATTCTGTCGGAACCTTATTTGTTAAACGTTTTATAACTGAAAGCATTTTTCCCCATGTGTGAGCAAGAATTCAACTTCAATGAGTTCATAAGGGAACATGAGTCTGATCGATATTGTTGCTTACTATTTGACGACAGATCTACGGTTAAACAGTGTTGCAACGTCTTCTAGAACCGTATGATCAACCGCTGGAGAACACTGCTAACGTAACACAACTAAAAAACAATGTCTACGATATTACGCTATGTTGATGTATTCACTAACTTTGGAATTTCTTTAAAACGATACCTACACATGGGTTCTCGCACGACTCCCAGGTCTGGTGTGTGTTAATCATTCAACATCACCATCAATTTACAGCAAAACAATATCATTAGCGTTATAGATTATCTTCAATTTGTACATAGAATTAAGTTATTTGAAGTTTCGCTTTACATCAAACATAAGTATAATGATCCAATTAAAATCTAATTACGAGATAGCGGGGACATTTTTAAGTAACGTACATTCATGATTTTCGGGGACAAGTACGTAGGGCTGTAAAGCTCTTGTTTGGATCATTATGTCATACGTAGGACATATCTCTAAGTACACAATGAACTATACTATGGCTAGATGTTGCGTCATGCGTCCCGCTTTTTATTTCAACAATCTTAAAGGTACAATCATATTCAAAATCAACGGTCAAATTGAAAATAAATATGTTTAAAAATAATTGCATTAAAGTCAAATTGTTAACAACAAAACAAAGTTATGTTTATGTACGAGGTAGAAATTGGACGATAAAATATATAAGTGTAACAGAGGTAATAGACGTGGAAACCTTACACAATAAAATCCAAAAACTGTACCTCGCTTAACATTGAACTGATCGATTTGTTTCGGGATAGTCCATTTAAAAATAATAATCTACACGAACATCCTTGTTGAATGGTTTATATGCATAGTAATTGTCGCTTGTCGATTTTAAAATCTGACTTTCAGTACTACTGATGTCTGATGGCACGTATAAATTCTCGGTGTTAACATATATAGGATCGTACATGTGTTGTCATCTCATATTAACCTTTATAAAACGAATTCAAAAATATGATTTGTATGTGCTAAGTCAGGATAAATAACATGTTCTTGGCCATGCTGATTATTTACAGTTTGTTAAAATGATAACGAATGTTTGGTCCGTTTTATCATAACAATAACAATACATGATGTAAATAGCATAACACACCTTTAAACTGTGGCCAAAACAAGGCCAACAAATGTACTGTCGCTTCTAACGATACTTATTATAAACAAAGGTTATTTGTTAGTGTTATATTACCCTGGAAACAAGCGGCGTCATATGGTAACAACCGTACTTACATACCACTTTATACCAGTCAATGAATGTTGTGTCATTTGTGAACATTTAGAGGGAACACAACCATTTCTTTGAGTTTGTATGGCTGATATAATTTTAGCCTGATTACACTAAAAACGTGTGCTAAAAAGAGTGTTCGTGTATCGCTGTATACCTCGCCCACATATGGTACAGGTGATACATACATTGCATTAAACTTGATTTATGATTTATATTAATAGTAATACTTTTCCTTGTTAATTTACAACAAACACTCAACTGACTGAATACTAATTTATTAAGTTTAAACAAAAGTTAGCACCTGAAACTGATATATTTAAATGCACGTATGAGGACCAGTGAACCTTGTTACGTATACACTTTCTCAAAACATTTTAAAACGCATTTATGTTTTCAGTTGCTTTGTTCGTATTTTATCGAATACTGGTTTTACTTTTCTGACATGATACACTGTATAAAAGCTATTACAATATATAACTAGTGTTCAACTTTACGTCGTCTGTAAGTGCTTAAATAAAATAGTATCAAAGCAGTCTGTTTATGAAATGGTTACCCAGGTCATACTGATGTTGCCATAAACTACAACAGAAGCGTGCATTGTTGTATGTAGCAACAAGTCCACCCATTGATCCAAAAGGTAACGAAAGTGACATGTGGCTTAACAATCTGCTAACCGCCTGTTATATGAATCCAGCCCGATCAATACCCAACAGTTATACGACAAATAGGCAGTAATTAGCGGGGTGGAAACGTGGAATTGCGAAATGACCGATGCAGTAATATTTCGACACCGGCTACACTGCAATATTCCCGGGGATGGATATCATATTGTTATCAACTTGTGCTCAGTCCAGCGTCCACGAGCATGATATATAGGAATTTTATTTGTCCCGCAGTCTTTCACTCGTCTCTTTGGATCAGACAGATAATAGCGGCACAAGGTTAGTAAGCCAGACACATGTAAGCAATAGTCTTATGGATCCCCCCCCCCACACACACACATACACGTTCACCGTATATGTCCCTTATTGCAGTTGCTTGTCGTCGTCCATTACGCTTCTACATCTGAATGCTGAGTTACACAAAACATACTGTTTTTTTACGTGGAAATTCAACGCCTGATAATCTGCTGTTACTAAATACACGTGAGGAATACAGTGGAGATTACACGAGAAGAAATGACTGGTACGTATGTTGGAACATGATGTCATACAATGTGACAGTGTATACTAAGTGACGCTCTTCGTGTACCCGATGTATCATGTATGCTATGCGTGACTGATAAACCTATGGGCTGGTTATTCTACTAGTTTGTGAAAATGATTCAAAATTGCTTTGTGTTTCAATTTGGCAATATGTACATGTGTCACTAAAATAACAATACAAACAATTTTATTAACAGGTTGTTATTGTATAAATCAGACAACGTCATTTGGGTGCTAAGCGACGTTCTTACGGTAACGAGTTTTGTCCGGATAAAGTCAGAAGGTAAACAATGTGTATGACTTGCAAATTTAAATCAGAAACAACTAAAGATACAACTCAAGTATGGGTAAAATTAAAAACAAACTGTGACTATTTCCTATCTTATTATAGGCTCTCAAATGAGACAACATTGCAAGCCGGCCTCCCAGTCGTATAGGAGGGTCGTAGAAATAAATTACAAATATTGATTTTACCTGTAATGTTAGTAAATCAGTGGTGCTTATCGACATTTTAGCAGCCCCGTACATTGTATCTATATAACACCGCCATAACACGTCCACTAATCTAATCAGAATTTAATTTTCGGTCGTAAGCCATGTTTGGAATTTCTATTGTAATTGACTTTTACAGGTTACCGATGGTAAATCATTAGAAGCACACTGTTAAACCAGGTTCTGCAAACATTGTAAATTTTCACGTAGATCCTAAAACAAACATTGGCAGTGCACAGCTGAACGTTATTAAACAGTTTTGGTTTTAAAATTTACAAATAATAAATATTGACAATAAACTTATTATGAAAAGGTCGATGTTTTGACTACTGTAACGTGATTATGACACTGTCGAGAGCAAGAGTTTCAACATTGGCAACACTTGTCGTTAGACTAAGTTCTAGATATTCCCCACTTTCCTAAATACAATGTTTATTATAGATGGTTCTCAACAACTTTACTTTGTGAACCATGTGTTAGTCTCGCTACTTTAAGGATACAACCATGTTTTCTGTAAACTGTAGACAACGTACTCATCTGCACGTGCGACGAATGTCTAGTGGTGTCTGTATTTAAACTACGTGTGCAATTTACCTAATAATGATAACTGTCACACGTGGGTATTATAACGCATTATACTTTTATAAAAAAGAACAGCACCATTGTTTCGCGAGTAAAAGGCACTGTTACGCCCCACCCTTTATTACCGAAATTTCACAGTGTACCAACAATTCACGAAGATTACCGACTTTTAACGAAGTTCACTACTCAACAATGTAAATCACGCCGGTTCAAAACTCCTACCTTCATCTGCCAATCTTATAATCTAACATCTACTTGATAACTAAACACACCATGCATAGAGACACCTTTAATAGGTTAGTCACCCATTTAATACGTTTATGAGATAAATCAAATATTTACAAAAAGGAAAACATAAAAATACTTCTTGTAACTGGTTTGATGTGTTTAACAACATTTCTGCACTGACATTTAGTAGTCCTTGCTATAGGGTGGGGTCATTTGTAAACAGAGAAGACAAGTATCGTCATAACGATGAACGTATACGGTTTTACATAATAATTTGTTTGGTTACTTTGTTTTGTTAAAATACGTATCTAGGACCAAATGCAATAACGTATTAATTTCTTTGAATTAAAATGAAATAAAAGTACCATTTTGTCCCATTAGTGTTTTTTATTATTTATTTCAACTGTTTAACTATTGATTGATGATACAGTCAGTACATACTTTTTCAACAGTCAATACAGGACCTTAGTTTGCGTGGTACACTTTTATATAGAATTATGGTAACTACAATCGGTCCAATTCGTTTTAGTCTTTTTTATCAAATTTATGGTTAATACCCTGAAGTTACGTCATTGCCACAAAACACAAAGGATACCACGACGTTTACATGCATGTAGTTTCTAAAAGTTGTGTAAATGGCGCTTAAACTTGCTTACAAAAATTCCCACAATGGGGTTCAAACGTGTCAGACAATTCTTAATTGAATTACCAAACTATTGAATTTCCTTTGAACAAATTTATAAATTGATGCAAAGGGATTCTTACGTTCAACAGAAGCAAAACTGTACATGGGTAATGGTATGTATAGTGTAAATCATATTTAAACAAAAGAAAATAGCTGATATACGAGTACAAACAATCGGAAATCATGTATTGTTAAATGAACTGTTTGGTGAAAATGTATACAACTAAGACACGCTGCCTTTATCACGTGTGTTATATGTTGTATATGTCAGTGTTGAAAACTATGTACTTAGATATAATGTACACATTTGAAATAAAATTTGTTCTGTTCTGTTCTGTTCTGTTCTGCTATCGTAGATAGTCACAGAGCAGTGTCAACTATATATAGTCATTAACAAACAACAAACGAGTACAACACAATACGTCAGTTTTAATGACTTTCTTTCTGACAAAAGGGCGACTTACGTTATCCCATTCAGAAATAGAAAACTGCACAATTCGACGTACAATTTAGAAGTACATGGAAATAGTGACGAACATCTTTTTAATAGGAATATATTTCAGTTTCAACTCTCCTTTAATTCGATTATTTTTTCAAATAGTACATATCAATTAAATTATGTACTTAAATGCTATTTTAAAAAATCAGGGTGACATTTGTCATTTGAAGCTGTCCCATTACATGCTCAATACATTCCATTACCACTATTGAACGGTAGACAAAAGTGATCGAAAATAGAATCAAATCAATGTCTTAACTAGTTTCAAATAAAACAGATTCTTTCACTTTTCTTCTCATTCAAGAACATTTTACTATTCTCTTAAATCATAAATTAGACGTCACATTAATTTTCATTGCAGTGTTTTATGTAAACATAAATCCTACCTTTGTGTCCGAACTATTGCCACTTCCGAGATCTACTTCAGTTTAGTATCGCCCTTCCGACGGTAAAATGTGTTTTAAGAATATTTAAGTGACTATTTACGTTTTATTGAATCTTTATGTACTGCAAATCTTCATGACAGAGATGTATGTTCCAAAACAGACACGCTTAACGCTTTGGAGGTGGTGTCAATTGATATTAAACACGCCCAATTATGGGAACACGGTAGAAGGTTAATGTATTTTCATGTCGTTCCGTTCTGTTCTATGTTGCGGCTAATACGGCTTTTGTTACTATCTACAGATCAGATCACCATGTGTAAGGAGGTTTAATAATTGCTCAGCTCAAAAGGTGGCGATAAATCACTCGGCCATAATATCTGTTTCAATCAGGGTGTAGTAAATATAACCCTTGCATTCCCAAATAAAATCGTCATATAGTAGGTGGTAGGAAAGAAAGAATTATCCTCGTTTACGTGGTCAATGACATTAAGACCGATATACCATTACATATTTAAATATTCTGAAGTTGTTAACGACCAGTCATAATAATAGGGTTATGGCTTTTTTAAGAATGAGTTAACATGTCAATAAAATAACATTGAAATCATTGACCTAGTTCCAGTAACCTCGTAAAACTGAGGCGATGTAAAAAATGGCTCTGTCATCATTCATAGCTAATATGGACGTGAAAATCTTGTCCTTCACGTCGAACATTTAACATAAAACGTAAAACATGTTGAAATTTACATATGCCCAGAGTCACAAACTATAAAAATAAATAAAACAGTGTGTGTGTGGGAGATCGGAAGAGCA
>ENA-OREC01001616-OREC01001616.1-marine-metagenome-genome-assembly--contig:-NODE-1616-length-11610-cov-13.114541_pt1 | contig 11610 bp, 4 predicted proteins | sample MGYA00248626_ERZ508543 | MGnify/ENA primary metagenome ERZ508543 (study PRJEB26211, sample SAMN05518279) | marine metagenome | isolation source: Puget Sound, Washington, USA | host: Bankia setacea... | reverse complement strand
GTTACTGAACAACTTGCCTGTTACAGAGACCACGTAAGCATCCAGAGTTACTGAACAACTTGCCTGTTACAGAGACCACGTAAGCATCCATGAGACATGTGTGTAATCTGGTATATAATACTGATGTGTTATAAACAGTACTCTTATTTTTATTAAATCGTTAATAATTATGTGTTATTTTATTTTACAACATTAATATATACATACGTTTACCTATTGCTATATACAGACATTGTGTGTGTGTGGTCTTGATTTGGTGAAAAACCCTTGTGTTATATAGTTTGGAACTTGGTCACCACATGAGTATGCCATTATGCTGACCTCAGCACTGTTAATCTCTCTGTGTTACAGTATATGGCCCAGCTCACCTTACATGTCTCTCCATACAATACATATCATTATCTTAGCTGCTGGTTTGGTTAATTATTTCTACCTGTAATTAATCAGGTGCACTAGCTAAATGAATCCAGAACATAACACAGCTGGTCCAACCTTTGACCACTGGTGTATCTATAAATCCTTCAAAGTATTGCTGGTGGCCCTTTTGGTATTTATAGTGGCCGATCTGACAAGACATATAACGTTTCTGATATGGCCATACGCCAACCACCAGTTTATACCATAACTAATCATACTAAACACTAGAGCTATTGTAAACCACACAAAGATCATTTGCTTATTTACCAATAAAATTTATTATAAACGGCAAACAACCAGATTTTCTGCCACTGATATGTTTGACGACAAATCTTTTAATGGTTTGCTGAAGTGCGTGCAATTGAAATGGCAAGCATTAATGTAAATTGTGACCACATTCCTACACAAAGTTTCTTACCTAGACAGACGTCTTAATTGGCACCTGTTTTTTTAAATTATTTCAAACTTTGCACAAAGCCTGATTCAGAACTGCAAGGCCTGATATTATGCCTTCTCATGCCTACCCTGGGGTCTAAAAAGACAGGTGTGAAATGAACAGCAATTATAATGATTATGTATTTACTATAATATAAGCCTGTATATATTCCAGTAGACAGAGGTATGTTGTATTGCCTGCTGACATGAAACATTTCTAACTTCCTTTCAATTACACCAATCTCTTCAAAAGTCAGACACCTTAATTACTGCAGTGTTTACAATTTTGCTTTCCTATCTTTGTTGATACCAAATGCTTTCATTTATGATTTTTAAAGACATACTGCGCACTGTAGTTTTGAGAAAATTTGGAGAACAACGTACAGTTTCTCTTTCAACTGCACCTTCTGGATGAAACACAAATCTATGTTTATTTTCCATCACTAGACACACAAGTGTATATGGTCAACAATGAAAAACTAACTGATTGTTGAATTTAGAAACATTAAAAATACAGTCATATTCTATTTCAAGGTACAATGAACTTTAAAATTGTGTTCTCAAATTTTATTTTCAAAGTCAACTGGTATGGGAACAGCATGATACTTTGTCAAAATGACAGGCTAATCAAACTTAATTGAAAATAACACTAGAGTATTGCTAGGTAACAGTTGATTATAGATCAACCACAGGCCAGGAATAGGAGGGTGAATGTTCATTACTCATACTACATGTCAAACAACCACAAACTGTGCTATCAACCAATTAAAGTCACATATCGTGTTTAATCAGTCAAATGGTCTTTGTTTGTTTTATTATTTAAAGAAAGATCTTTTTGGAAGGAATGAACGGTACATGCAAAGCGTTTGAGTCGGCTGTAAATACTTTATACTTAGAATCATACAGGAAACAACATGTTCAGAATCATTAAACAGACTAGATCACATTCTCAGCTAGTGTTCGTCAAATGTCATAAAAATCAATTTCATAAAAGCCTAAAACTAAAAGAATACAAAAATCACCCTGGATTATCTTCCTAAATTAAGATGAAAATCAAGCGATTAAGAACATCAGCTATTTAAAAAAATGCAAGGCACACAAACTTATTCAGTCAAAGTACGCTTTGTTTGCCAAGAGCATGTTTATAAAGGCAGACAGGAGGTAAGAGTTATTGTTAATCTACAAAATGAAGTAGCAGAAAAGTTGAAGTTACAAGTTTCAGATATCAATTGAAAATGCTACAAGGTAACCTTTGGGGTTTTAATACTTCAACCAGATTGTCTTTAAAAAGGTTGTTTATAAAATACGGGCCTGAGAACAACAAATATAGCCAGCTGGGAGTACATTTGAGCCTTTTATCTAGACTTTAAAGTAAACATACAACTACTCAGGCCACATTCCTACAGCTATTTCAAATATCTCATGCGCTCTATACCAGTTGCAGTGTTAAACATTAAAACATTTGACATTTTATTAGGGGGGAAGTTCAATAATGCATTTAATACTTGACAAACATTTTTACATTTTATAATGCCCGGGATCAGTCTGAAGACATGGATCCCAGGGGTTTAAACTTGGGACCTTCAGGGTGGGTCATATCCTCTCCCAACAGGCCACTGAGAAGTATTGAACATTCTCATCTGATCCAATATTACCTTATTCAAATATTTGTTAAAAGAGATCTATTCACATTCAGTATGGTTTCTATTCATACAGCTGTGGATTTAAGTACAAGATTTTAAATGATATGCACGTATATAGGGGCGTTTGAGATGGTGTATAGGGTGAAAAAACTGAAACCCACACATATAACGACATAGAGCTCAGCAAAACACACAGCAGAGAATGTGAAATGAAAAAAATGTGACCAAACTTTAGTAAGTAGAGTAAATAGCGAAAATAAAAAGTGTATAGAGAAGTTTGTTCACAAACCAACACATTTTTTTTCTGATTTAAAGCACTTCAATCCACAGAATCAGTTTGAAGATATGTTTTAGCATCTATTTAAACATAATATGGTACACACAATTATAAGTTTTATTCTTTACAATTTGAATTATTATTTCATTGGCTAATATGTTACTTGGGATAATAATAGGATAGGATAATAATAGTATATCTACTCTATATATCTTTTATTCAATTATGATTATTAGTATGACTATTTATTATCAATATCATTTTTATTAGAATTATTATTAACATTATTATTATTATTATTATTATTATTATTATTATTATTATTATTATTATTATCATTATATTTTTATTTTTTATTTTTTTATTATTATTACTATCATCGTTACCATCACTGTTGTTGTTGTTGTTGTTGTTGTTATTGTTGATGATGATGTTGTTGATGATGATGATGATGTTATTGTCAGAATATGAATAATAAAAAGCAGTAACAACAGAAGCGGCATCACTAGAATCAACATCAATGCCAACACTAGTTACTGTACTGTATGTCAAATATATGCAGTAAATACCTAAAATACCCGACACAAAGTAAATGTAACTCCATACTTGTATAAAGGTTAAGATGTACAATATAGAACACTTACCTTTAATCTGTTTAATGTATAAACCCAGAAGAATCACAGATAAAATAATAATTCCTCGATAAATCCTTCGACACATTCTAGGTGACAAGGTGAGCACGACTCACGCGGATTAGTACTAAATCACTAATCGTATATGCATATTTTGCTATCAATTTTGGAACATTTTTTAAGTTTTCCCAACATCCCTCTGTCGAAATTTTAGTCACCTTCTAAATAGTGTATTCGCTGTTACGAATAATCTTCCGATTTTCAAACAGATTTCATAATTCCATCGTGTTTAATTCACAGGTGTAAGAAAGAGAAGAGATCCCAACACTTTAAATATCCATGTATATAAGCCCCTGTAACACACTTCGCTTGTTAACTGGTGAAACGTATATGTAGTAAAGTTTGTATTACAGAAGATACACCTATCTTTTGGCTTGAACCTATAATAAACTATTAAAATGCGTAGAGTCGCTTTTAAACTTGGGTTGTACAACAAATAGCGACTGTGGTTGTACAATACTCGCGGTTGATCGAAGAGACGTTGGGCGCGTGGAGCCAGAGGTTTAATTGAGTTACCCTAAAATACCCGCCTTAACCCAGAGTATGCTGCATAGTGACAAGATACAAGTTATATCGACGTTAGAATATGCAGAGCACAGAAATCACATCAGCTGTTCACAACTTGTCTGAATTGTTTGATACTTGTAGCTCTGTACATACATAGGTGACAATCAATTATTTACTGAATGTGTATGGACTGCATTTGAGCCGGTAATGCTAGAAAGTTTGTTAGTTTTGGGTCGGTAATGCAATAATGTTTGTTTATTTACCAGTGAAACGCATAGAATGTTACCTTTAATTAACAGAAATGTACAGGTGTTCACATCAGTGTTTACAGTTACTATTTTATTTAGTTTAACGAGTACATGAATACCTATATAATCACGTCGATTTCTGAAAGAGAGAGAGAGAGAGAGAGAGAGAGGGAGAGAGATTAAGGCCGAGCCCGTTACTTGTCTGATTGGGTCGTTATTAAATGAACGTGTATTGTATCGTATTCACAGACACTGCACATAACCACCGCCTCATCACGCTACACCGACCAGATCTGCAAGATTCTGTACAAGCTGCGGGCCTGAAGACAGGTCTGATGTCTGATATAATGCGTGATGTAATCAGCAACATTGTATACATACCACACAGAGACACGTAATTATGTGAGGTGCAAAACTGTATATTACCAGCATACTTGGTGAACATGCAGATAAATTAGAATTCACCTTGTAAACCGAGCTTATCCACTTTTGTATCAGAAATGTATAAAATACAGATATACACAAAGCAACATACGTTTTGTATTCATATGAACAAAAAACGAACTTGAAAACAACCTCACGCGTGCATTAATCTTCTAAATAAATAGATCTCCAAAGATGGTGGGAAAAAACAAGGGATGATTTAAAGAAGGGGAAAGTGTTATGACAAGATTGTAACACAAAACTGGATGCTTTATACATAAATCACGAGGAATACGTATAACTAGTCTATCAATATGTGTAATATAGATACAGTTAGGCCAGTTTCCTCTACAGACCTTGAACTAGTGGTTGCAGTGAGGCACGGGTCGGAGGTTCTAGGCCCTATAGGGATGACATAAACCATGCCACATACGGTTTTTGGTCTCTCTTTGCTAGTTTATACACCATTTATACGATCAAGCTGTACCACGCGGCTATGTCAAACTTTTGATCAAGACGTCCCGGGTTTTCTGACATGCGTTGACTTTTTATTCATTGTCTTTTTGGGATCAAACTTTATTCGTACACTTTCTCACAACAATATTGTTTATGCTACAGCTGTATACTCACTGCTGTTTTGTTTAATTAAGACTTTTAAATATGTACCTTGTGGATGTTAACAGTTTAATGTAGCGCAATTGTGTGTGCAGAATTAACTCGTAGCTTCGAGGAAAATATTCACGGACGTATATTTGTTATTTGACATCAAATCATACGTTACCAAAATTACCACCTGAAAGTAATATTAACTATGTTTGCACATTTTTTGACCGCGCATTTTATATGTCCTTAAATAGCTATTTTGTGCAAATAAGCATGAAGTGATACTTTGTTAACGCCCTGAAGATAGCGATTGAAGAGGTAGCTTTGTATGATATTTAAGGTATTACTATTCAGGTCCTCCATACATACATCTCGGATTTAACTTCGGACATCATCGTAACCAATCAGTTAGTTCGTTTCGGATTTTTAATTTATTGTGTTTTCCATAAGTTTAATAATTATGACATACTTACGGAAAATGGCGACATCTTGCGATAATTGCCGAGCGTTGTGTATGGGCTACCTTTAACCACTAGTGGAATGAGCAATGAGTACGAATATGCTAATGAGCCCGTGGCTGCGTATCGAATATGCACATACGATACAGGGTTGGGACATTTTACAACATAGAGCCCTATAGCGAAGGTGTCAAATGATTTAGATCCCGGGGTAAAACCATTTAATGTAGGAGTAAGACATATACAAAGATAGAACCCTTTTCCATTGTGTCGAGACGTTTAAACCAGAAAAGAAAAAAAGAACGGAATTAAGGGTCAACTTGAAGCATCTAACCCTAACCTACTAGTAAGCAGTAATTAATACATAAGGGCATATGACTGTTGTAACTATATGTGAAATTGGACCCAGTCTCTATCAGTCTTACATATAACGTGATTACAATAACATTTCACTCGCTGCTTCAAAGCAAGATTACCCTAACGTACACGGTGAGTAGAACTTACATACCATGTTTTGAAGTAAACCCACCCACTTACACAATGAACCTAGGCAAGTTCGATGTCACAGGTACATATCTACAACTTTGTTTTCTTAATATAGTTGGAGGTATCAAGCGTATAATATACATACTTACAGTTTAATATAGTTATGTATAGTAATTTAACGGATCACTTAAATCCTCTGATTAAATTATATGATACTGAAAAAAGGCATCAGTTTTATACAGCATCACCCACTGGCAGTGTTTTTCTTTCTTAATTCACCATGAAATCTCCATTATTAAGACCCAGTAAGCTATGTATGAATACGAATGAAATAGTGTCTGAAAACTAGTAATTCGTTCAGGGTTTGTGTAGATTTATGTTACTGTGACATAATCGCACACTTATGACACTTGACCAGAAGACTGGACCGTAACTGACAGTACTAACCACTCGATATTCTGTATAAGGCCAGGCAACACTCAGTAAGTACAGTCTTTCTTCGTCTAAGTATACTTGTTGGTTGCAGCAGGTCAGAGGTGTGCTAAACAATCGGTTCAACAGATACTTTGTCAAAATAAGTATTAAGAAATACAATACGCATAGCTACTCACCAACAGGCAATTAATGGTATATATATGGAACCCAAAGGGCTTGGTGTAATGATAGTCCTTTCCGATCCCTATACTTATTGCAACGTGTATGTCAAATAGCAAAATACTACTGCTGATGACATGGTCTCAATAATTATCTTGTTATAATTGTTTTCTATAGTTTCTTTTAGTCTCAACATTTGTATTATTGAGAAAGTCGCATTTCGATGTTTAAAACCCGAGTGTCACACATGTTCTTTATATGGACACTAACTATTGTACATGTACTTACATTGGTTTATACCCATCGACATCCTAGTCTACCACTGTGGTTGTATATTCAAATCTCATTAGTCTACTACTCACGACAGGCTTGTTATTCTTTCATTACATACCCTATTCACTATATCAAATATAACAGTGTGATTAAATTCTACACATTCTTTCATGAAGCAAAGCCCATTTACATAAACCTGTTTTAATTCAGACGCTTTGCATATATATCTTTTTAACCTGTAAATGTCAGTAGTCTGTTAAGAGATGATTTGTTTCTCTGATAGACAAGACATGTGCACGATGTTTAGTTGTTTTCAAAGCGTGTCTGTTCTTAAGTGCATATTCAAATCCAAATCATTGAGGACTTTATGGGGAAGACATATGCTACGTTTGGTTCCCCTGCGGTTTCGGCGAGGAATCTTCGAAGTCGTGTAATGTAGGCATACTTGTCCAAAACAGTTGGACCACTAACCAGTTCATTAACATGATACAAGATCGGTATCACAAATCTTCTCAACAAATTACTTCGTTATTTCGGAAAACAACTTAAAACTTGTCCTCATTGAATTTAAATGAGCGAGCATATTTAATAACCCTTTGTTATATCCACAAGACACTTCCCCCAAAAAGTAGGAAATGAAAAAAGTAATAACAGTTATAAAAAGTATGCCATGACGCTTAGATAATATTCACTAATTGGTAATAATTACTACTAATTCGAGAATCCCGTTACCCTAGAGATCTATCGAGGCGTCATTAAAACAAGATTTATAATTGAGATATGGTATAAAAATGATTTGGTTTCGCTAAAATAAAAATTGAAAAGAAATCACTTAAATTCTTCGAGTTATGAATACCGTAAATGTGTACATACCACATTTATAATTACAATGTATATCTTGTTCACGACTAATGAGGAATTTAGAAGATTGACTGATAGAGGAGACACACGCAATGTTTTAATTTCCAAATTTACTGCATACTTTTATTCCACACATGTTCATTTTGTAAGTCCAATTTCATGGTTTAAAGGCACATATTTCAGTGTGCACATTACAATGGACCGTACAGTTCATATTGCCCCCTCCCCCTATATACGGCATACTAATACTAGTTACTTTGTTTCATATATACATACAAGGTACCCATTACCACGTTCATACACTTGTGGAAATATACGTTTTGAAGGCCAGTTAGGTTAAAATGAAAGCGTGTTAGAAGACATTTGAAAACCGCACCTTTTTTTAAGATAAAGTAAATTTTATACGTTATCTACTCGAAAATAATGACACATAAAGCAACTAACAGTCATTGTAATTATAAACCTAGCACACAAGTCAGACACGTTTATGATGTTGTTTGTATTACACGTCCATGTCACCGTTGGTTTAGTTGCAAAGGTAAACTAGACGATGGCTAATTGCATTGACATATCAAAATACTTCATTCGTGCAACATCATTTCCTATGACTGAACATTAAATATGAAAATGGGAAATTCATGAAAATATTCCAACACAAAAGTAACAGAAGCAATTATATACACGTCATAATGGTTAATTGCTCGACTTGTAAATGACAATGACAATATTTGTATTTGTGATACAAGCCCACCAGCCCAAAATACAAATGTATGCTACGTCAAAAGTCTGAGTGATATCATTTTTATACATACACTTTTCAATCGCGTAAGTAGGTAAAGGTGTATGCACATTTAATTTGTCATGAGAAGAAAACAGTTTTACAATATCCGTACTGTCATAGTATATTACAATAGTTACAGTATATGGTGTTTAAATGTCACTGGTTGTATGGAAGGACACATGTTATGGTTCAATGTATGTACTAATATAAATGCCCATTGGACTCACTTATAGTAATGTTATATGTTATAGACATTCTAACATGACTCATGACTTATTAGAAATACACATAGTGGTATAATAGAGGGTTAACGGTTGTGTTTCTAATTTTGTGGTAAATGTTCATTTTTTTTAAAGTTGCTACAAATGAAACAATTACCTTGCATTAAACAATATGTACTAGGATATCGCTTGAACATTATAACAAAAATGACTAACACTTTAACAGACATGATTTGCTCTGCCTTATTATTTGATATACTGACTTTGTAATGACTACATATACTGTATATTTTAAATGTGCATGTGTGTTAATTAAATTGAATTCATTATTTGACAGAGAAATGTTACACAAGTGTTTTTAAAGCAAGGTAGTGTCATCAAAACGATGTGTTCTAACTGCATACTCGAATTTAGAAGCACGATTACGCATTTATAGGTGCGTCGACGAAAGATAGAAACTGGCATCGATAATCATGTTCGTTAAATGTATGGTCAAAGTAATTATAGTTTTCAAGCGCTTTCCTAGTACACATTGTCCAGGTCTATCTCAGATTCAAATCCAACATGCCGTCATTCTATGTACAGTACTCAACAGTATGGAACAGACCATGACAGTTCAGATTCGTCTTGTTTCCGCCATTCGTGGTGTTGATTCAAAGTTGTTCGTATCCTTCTAAAACAAGACGTTAGCAGATCAGAACAGGAACTTATTAAATACAACATTATGTACGGTAATTGGCTTCTGTTCATTCTTTATTGTATGGTATAGCACTGATTCAATGCGTCACTACCTGTTGTAACGTTTGGCTGGTAAATTTGAGTGCACAACTATCAATTTGATAATCTATGTAACAACCTTATCCAACTTTCATTGCTGAAGCTATCCAGGGACCATTTACATCAATTCAAATTGGTTCTAAAACTGTGAAGTACGCATGGAATGAATGCTTGTTATATGCCTTTCCTGATAAACTAATACCACAGACTTGGATTGTTGTTGAAAACGAGTGCTCTAATAAATCAGATTAACATTGCAGATAATCCCAATGCAATGCCAGTATGTTATCTTGGAATGCAAAGCGACGGATGTTTACGATATCGGTGGTGACGGGATCCTGGAAGAGACTCAAATGCGAAACCACGGGTAAACGGGAAACATGTCTATCTTATACACACGTTGATACTACTTACACGTGTCTAGCTTTCTAACCTCGTTCAGTAATACTCTGCACTTGTTAGGTTTTACTTTTTACTTTTGAATATCGTTTTATGGGCTGTACTGATATATCAATATTTAACACTTCAATTGAGCTGATAGTTTTTAAATAAATCAACAATGACGGCGGTGTTTCGATTTGTATTTATTTCGACATGATCGTAAATGTAGAGTGAAACCTCAATCAAACACAATATTACGACTGATCTGTGCGATGGTCTTTGAATAGAGGTGGACCCCTTATTGAAATATGCACAGTTCTACATTGCACTCGCTATACAACACTTTAAGTTTATAGCTGGGGGTCTTTGTAATTATTGAGACGGGTTTTCAATGAAAAATTACAGAACGTAGTATTTGTTACATGAATAAAAAAAGGTTATCCGTGTCGATCATAGGGGACTACTTTCAGATACCTGATTAATTTCTGGTGAAGTGTTGTAACTATAAAGGTCAAACAGAACAATAAGGTACAATGTACACCACTTTGGAACATGTAACTGTGACCTGATATCCGAGGTGACTTGACACAACGACGTGGTCATACAGAAATAGTTAAATACAGTTTCCCTTTCAGCATCATGTCAGTTTACACTATTTATATGACGTGTTCAGGAGGGTAGATGTTTATCTCTTTAATCGCCACTTCCTCAAGGTGTATACATTTCTTCGACCCTAATTGAAAAGTACTTTATATTCAACTTTATTTTAAACCCTGACATGATATCCAGCAGTCAGCGTGTTGGAGAGTCAACTAAGTTCAGCTTTTGAGAACCAGGTCTTTCTATTCAACGCGTCGCTATCCCGTGGACAAGCACCCAAAGTATATTGATCTTATAGAAACTTAAATATTGATCTTTGTATTATAGACTTTACGCGATTGTAAATGCATTTCAGTTTTCTAAAATATCGGTAAAGTAGGAATTAAAATGTCATTTTGTACCGGGTTAATATGTTTTAAAACAACACATGACTTTGCGATATTTTGATACAAGAAGCTTACAGTGCTATGAAACGATTCGTGTCAATATATTTAATATGGTCAAATACAGTAGAGTATATAGACGTACGTACATGTATCACTGTATGTATACTGAACATGCAACATACACATTGAACATAAGTAAGAAAGGGTAGGTACTTAGTTTCAAGTAAATACTGAGATGACGTACAAGTAGTATCTGCTGTTACAACTGTAGTATTGAGTATGTATATATAGGCCATGCACACTATGGAGCGCACGTATAAGACAGGAGAGCTCGAACTCGGACCTACTGTCGATGTCGCAGTTAGTTCAACATCTACGTATTTTAAACTTCACAGATGTATATACATGACTCAATAGTATCGGAAGTGCCAACTGCTAGAGATTTCAATACATGTTAGCATACCGAAGTTGAACATTCTTGCCTTTATAGGTGCTTTAAGTTAGAACATTCTTGCCTTTATTGGTGCTTTAAGTTAGAACATTCTTG
>ENA-OREC01001615-OREC01001615.1-marine-metagenome-genome-assembly--contig:-NODE-1615-length-11611-cov-12.691694_pt1 | contig 11611 bp, 4 predicted proteins | sample MGYA00248626_ERZ508543 | MGnify/ENA primary metagenome ERZ508543 (study PRJEB26211, sample SAMN05518279) | marine metagenome | isolation source: Puget Sound, Washington, USA | host: Bankia setacea... | reverse complement strand
ACTACCCAGACAGCAGGTGCGCGAGATAAGGGAGGTAATTTTATAGGACAACTCTGTATATCGGTAGTCCCCCATTGATAATGCGAAAACCAGCTCAGTGCAAGCTTTGGGAGTAAATCTTTAATATAAGTCTTCTTTTTCATTATCACTATCAGATAATAGTTTTCTATTCAACCCTGGTATAAATTATAAAATATACTAATGTCATCTAAATTCAAGCACTTTCAACCTGAATCTTTGGACTTCTTGTAAAACAGTAGGTAAGCATTTTCCCTGATTTCACGAGTCGTTATTTCATACTCTATATTCACTTCTGACACCACTTCATCGTCAAATTTCTGCCACACTCCATTTTCTGTTTGACAGTAACAAATGTAGTGACCTAAATTCGTGGACTCTGCTCCCAGGTGAACACACACTCCGTACAAGTCATATTTCAATGATTTCTGACCGTCTGCTGCATCTATTCTGTTTGTAACATTGTCATATAAAATAGCTGTAAGATCTAATCCGTTTAAGGGAATTTTCACGGCTGAACAGATTTTCCGTGATTGTCGATTGGTTTGATTGAACGAAAATCTCATTAATTGAATCACTAAGCACTCTGGTAAATGTCTCAATAGACACCTACGTTCTGTTTCGGACCGCGATGGGAACACAAATCTTGTAGTATCAGTGTTAACAGGGGTTGAGGTCCGCATAGCATGGTCGTGAAAGCCGCTGTCGTTGAAGCCGTCTGATTTCGGAATGGGTGACATACATGACGACGGTGATAAAATGTTGGACCCAAAAGCTGATTCAGACACACTGCTTGTAATTGGTGTTGCTGCACCTGAAGACGGATTCTTTCGTACACTCGGCTGTTGGACACCCACGGCTTGATTCTGTGGGAAACTTCTTGCTTCCTTACAGTGGCTACATTGAAAACTTTCTGTGCCAGCTAAGTGCTCAATATGGCAGAGCTTTGTAAAACAGTCTTCTAAATGCACGAGTCCTGACACAGTACGTGGAGGAGCTATAGGCACTGGTAGGATGTTGAATGTTTGAGTATTGACAGTGATGCGATTGTCATTTAAACAATGAAAGGCCTCGACAAGTTGGCCACTGAACAAGTTATCTACAGAAGAATGGTTCTCTTTTTTGTGAATCAACCACTCAATGTCGGATAATCTCTGGATAGGTTCAGCATAACTGTCATTATTCAGGCCATTTGCTTCTGAAATCTGAAAATAGGAAGAGAAAACGTATTAAAACTGAGCTGCTGATGAGTTTGACCTTCTGTTCACTCATTTGTCTCTTTGAGTTTGACCGAATTTTGAGGTTGATTTCTTATACAACAAACAATCCATATTTTTTAGAATAAGCATCTTTACTCAAGAGAAGTTTTTTTATACTGCGGGACAATCTGCTCTTTGGCCAGAAGTCTTTGTATTTACTAAACTCTTTAACATTGACGTAAGAAGTTAAATAAAGATGTACCTCTTTCTTGCAGGCAGTCTTTAAGCTTTTCAATCGTGCTGTGGAAAGGTCACCGTAGATGAACTTCAGGGTCTCCAAATCAGAACCTTCTGCAGCAAACTTTCCTGAAAAAATATCAAGTATTGTTATAAAAATCTGGATATTCCATTAGCAAGCATGATCAGATTTCTAAAGGTACCGTAGATCCTCCCAGATAAGTCGAGCTTTCAAGACTGCAAATTTTGTCCTAAAGTAGGGGGTCGACTTATGACTGCAGGCTAAGTCAAATCATAATAAAAATCTCCAAAAAATCGTATTTTTAAGGTGTGTAAACATTCTTGGTTATTGGATATAAAGTAAATATTTTACAAACTTTGATTGTTATAATTATAAACAATCTTACCGATCTTATAATTACTATTAATCCAAATTTCATACTGTTTCTTTCTTTGTAAAGACACATTTAATTCTTACTATAATTTCACAATTAATTTTGTGTTAACACCATTTAAAGCCATGAAACAGTGACTGCAGCGGACACCTGGTCTAACGAGGCCAATCAAAAGTGTTTTTCATCTGAGTAGACAACAAACAATAGAGATAACTGAATGCCGTAACTATCGGTTTATTATCAAAGTATTAAAATAACTACCATACACTTATGAAAACATTATATAACTGGTTATAACAATAACAATAAAATTACACAACTGTGTCAACCGTCGACTTGTGGATGAGATGAACCAATAATCCACTGAAATCGGTGTCAAAGTGACCCCTCGACTTATGAGCGAGGATCTACAGTATTTCCCCAGTATTTCCAATATAAAATGTATAATTTCAGGTCAGTCACTAGAAAACATTACACTGAATCACAATGCATATCACATAAATTAGAATGTACGCTTAGAGATTAATGATGTAACAAATGAAAGGTTGAAAGGTAAACATTGTTTTTGGTGAATTTGTAAACGTTGATTCAAGTATAAAACTGACATTATCAGCATATTTCAAACATATCAACTAAAAGTTATCAAAGCTAAGGAACATTCCCTTTAATAATCAACTACGGCACTTGTTTTCAGTTAGAGCTACCACATGTGTTTATAGTGACTCGCTAGACTGGGTTATCAATTTTACTCCCCACTTCACGCTTAGATATAGCAAGAATCATGGACCCGTCAAATTGTATAATATGTAGTCACTATCAGGTAGTTTGAGACTTGTGTGTATCTCTCTTATCTAAACACACACAAATCTTATTTTGGACAGGCCCGATTGGGCTGCAACCATGTAAAATTAGAGGGGCCCGAAATTGATTTTGACAGGCCCCCAGTTCTTGGAGACCTGACTAGACATGCGAGTCAAATCACAAAATGCATCAACCGTTCTGCACTTCTAATTATCTCCCTTGATATAGCTTGGACCAGGATTATACTCTAATTGTACTGCAACTGGGTAAAGTTTCATTAATTTCAGTCAATCTGTTAAGGAGGAGTTGCGCTTACAATACCTACAGATAGATAGGGTGCTTCATACGTATCCCCCCACCCAAAGCTTTGTTTGCAAGGGTATAAACATATCATCTTTAAAATATTGTAGCTACATGTTTAATGATATCAAATAAGTAGAAAATTTTGACCAAGTACTCTCCCAATTTATTATCATACATACCTGACATTGACTTTTTATTCACTGAATTGTGTATGGTTTCAATCAGCCACATGAAGAACTCAGCTGCATCTTGCTGGTGTTGTCTTTCTGTTACTGGTGCAATAAGGCCTCCATTCAGTGTAGACACAGCTTCCCTAAACGCTGTTGGATCCAGAACACTTCTATCTTTAGTTTTCTGACATTGCATTAGTATATCTGCTAGAGCTGAAATCATGTCTGACTCTAATTCTGAACAGTCCAGCTCCAAATCTAAGTCATCATGAATCCTATCCACTAAGCGAGGTGTGTGAGAAAGGCACTGTAGGATACTGTTCATAAAACACAAATTAAGGCCCTCATTTCTTAAACCAGAAGACATGCCATTCTTCCCGGTGAAACCAAACGCTGATAGGAACTTTCCTCTGACAGAGTTTGTGGTGCTTGTGAATGAATATTGAGATGGTTTCCTGGTCTCATGAGTTCTCAATGGTCGCCGTTTGAGTTCATTTTTGAAAAACCAATTGTTTGTATGTTTAATAACAGATGAGTCAGAAGATTGCGCCAGAAGCCTTTCTCTTTCTGCATATGAGATCTGACTTGAATCTGGCATTTTTGTTTGGAGATTTCCAGGCACCAGTCTCATACCTGGTCCATTCATGTTAGCTCGTTGTCTCAAGTCCATGTTCATTTCAGGTTTTGATGTTGAAATAAGAGTTGCATTTGGTGGCATGTTAAGTACAGGTGCTTCTGGTAAGGGATAGTGTGGCACATACATTCTGTTCATAGCAAAAATAGGGGCAGGTTGAGGCGTAACATCTCTCCTGTCTGTTCTTCTTAAAAAGTTTGACAATCTGCTAAGTACTGGTTTGCTAACAGGGGTCGGCATACGGATTTTTCTAAGAATTTCAATCTGCTTCTGTTTCTCATTGATTAGTTGAACGTTTTCTGTATGATGTTGATGTTCTTCCCATCTCTGTAACATGTATGTCCACCAGTATCTGCAAAATAGTATAAGCAAAATTACAACTAGAGCTTTCACTCACAGTAAGCAACTTATACTTGTAATTGTAGTCTGATCGAAACTTTTTATAGCGAAACATTGCTTGACTGACAAAACAAGGTGTGTCAGGTTGCCATAAACTGCAACAATGACAGAACAACATATATGTATTGATTTGAATGTGTACGCATATAAAATCAGTGTTCTGCCTAGGATTAAAATTAATTTTCGCGACGCCGCTACTCACATAATCGCTGTGTCCGGAACGTTTCATTCATCGAAACCAAATGTACTTTGTGGTTCTGAGCTGATTGTTGATCATAAAACACAAATGCAAAATTGGTAAGAATTGAGAAAAAGGTAAAATAATGCGGTCCTATTTGACGCGAACCCCATTATAACACGGTCACCACGTGGCCCCCCAATATTTTTCGAGAATAATGTGTGAAAATGTCAGCAGACGATCGATAACCTCGAACATACCGTTGTATGCTCCCTGTGTATTTCCTGGCCACAATTGACACCAGTTAATCTTCCCTGGGGTGGTGTCAATAGGTCACTCAATATGCAGGGCTTATGTAATAAGGGAGCATGTGTAATTAAAAGATGATTGAGCAACTCTTTGTTTGACGCATGTTTTACACTTTACATGTACCTTACTCCAGGTAATATCTGACGACTGTCAATTTTCAATTGTTTGCAGAAAGAATCGATGAGGCACGTGGAAAACGTGACAATGATTGTTTAACCATGCCTTTAATGCTGTATAAACTATTGTAGATCAACGAAATATCCATTGTAATTGTTATATCAAAAACGAATGAATAAATTGTTTAAAGGTCGTAAGCAAAACAAAAAGACTACGAGTCAAAGACAAAAAGTCTTGACATTTTTTTATTGTTATTCTGCTTATCAGGGGAAATCACTGCATATTTGTTTAAGATTCGTCCCCACGCTAATTTGTATGTGACAAATGGTGCACCTAGACAATTTCATATGCGACATATATATTTTTTAGCGAGAATGTCGCAAAATCGCTGCCTCGACAGAACACTGTAAATGCAACAATGCAGTCTATGCGAAACCTTGTCTGTCACAGGTCTATGTCAGACAAAACTTGTCTGTGACAGTTAAAAACTTGGGTTTGTCTGTCACCATGATAGGTAACTTGTGTCAAATTTTGTTCTTTATTCAATGATGTGACAGGTAAAAACTAGCCATGACAGGTCAAATTATCCTGTGGTATGAAAATAGTTTTCGCATGATAGACTGGCAATGTCAGATAGCAAGTGTAACCTGTAGAGTTAATGTTACATATTCTTTTAGTAACACTGACTGTCAGGTATTATTTACAAGTGACAAACTTGAATTACCCAAAATCAACTCTTCCAAGCAGCTGTGAATACAGAAGTGTTGCAATAGCCAAGAACAAACATAGGTATGGCGTGCCAACGAACAGGTAGATGATGACGCATGCTGCGGCCAACACTAGGGACTCGTACAACCATATCAGTCTTTTCTCGCTGTCAGTACTGAAAACAAAAACACATCATGATGTAAAAGGGCTCAAACGTGATTCGGGTGACGTAGTCGCTGAACGATGTCAACTTTCGAAAACATAAAAGCGACTTCATTTTAGCCTTGTCTGCGTAGTGTTTAGATAAGATAGATACAAACAGTCTCAATCTACCTGATAGTTAGTGCATATTTTACAAACATTACTTAGATTGATACCTTGTTCATACATACTCAAGCTTTTAAGGATGTTGCCGACCAATCACCGAGTGATAGTTGTCAGAGCTTTTGAAGACATGGTTTGCTTTCATGACATTATGTAATCATTTGTCTGCGTTCATATTTGAGGATATTTACTGACAAAGTGACAAGGCATACAAATGCTGTCATTTGGTATAGGGGCCGTAAAAAAGAACCTTTTTATTTTAGAAGGATTTCAACTTTTCCAAATTTGGTTTCAGTTTGTCACTTCGAGCTAAAGTGCGAAATTACACCATACCTTGCATCTTTCAGAAGACCTTTTGCAACTGAATCAACAAGAACAAAAAGTATGTAATCTCTAAATGCATCCGCAAGGAATGCGAAAGGCCACCACATCTTTTGTTTTCTTATTCATGTGCGATGGGCTTACTTTCAAATTTGAGGGTGTGTGCGCAAGCGCGAGAATATTCACTTTCTTCCTACCCCTAGAATCGTGTAAGAAGCCCAAAGTAAACGGGAGTTGACAACAGTTTTTAAGAAGAAGCTATACACACGTTCTCCTATTCAATTATTAACGACATTTACACATTTATTGATACTTAAATTGATACACATTTAAACGGTGTTCATTGTTCATGAAGTTTCAATAATATGTTCATTTTCGATATAAAAATTAGTTTCCATGTGAGTTTCCTCCCTTTGACCATGTTCAAACTCAAGTATCGAGTACATAGAGTACAAGTATCTTAACTTTTAAGTGCAAATTAATGGATTTACGACTGAAAGCGGACATATGTCATTGTGAACGTTATTTGTGAAATTAGAGTTTAGATATCTTTCTTAAACGGGTGTAAAATTCTCCTGCTGTAATAAAGTTGAAGAACTTTTACCTTTGAGGTGGTTGTGTGTGTGTGTGTGTGTGTGTAGCTTGGCGCCCCACAGGATGCACTAGCTCATGGAATTACTTGTGTAATATATCATAATAATTTGGATTACACAACACATTACATAGACAGATGTTCTGACAAAAGTATTAACCTGGTCCCTTATACTGAGTAAACACGGCAACCGTTTTCATAACGTCACGCTATCTATAGTTAACGGCTGACTATGATGTTGTCTCTAACGTTACCGTCTATCAACTGCGGAAGTTATATAAACATTGGCAAGTGTCACAACATACAATTACATTGAATCAAATACCGTGTAGTTAACTCATGTTTTGGACGGTATATAGTGTGTTTCAGGTCGAATCCAAGTGAATAAATATACATGTATTCATTTCTGCTACAACATTTGGACGAAAACAACGAACAAGATTGTATAAGTGGTGTAAATATTTCCAATAAATAAATGTAATAATATTGTAGACTAGTTCTATACTCTTATAGTAAAACTAAAATCAATGTGTGTGTGTGGCAACAATACAACAACTTTTTTCTATGCTTGTATTGTACTGCTTTGAATACACAAAGATGAAAACAAAATGCTATAACAGTAAACAAACATACACTGTATCGGGATTTAAAATTCAAGTTCAATAGTCCACATGGTCCGTGGGAAATTTACAAAATGCACAAAATAAACATTCCACGCATATAACAAGTTAAGCACTGGTTAATTTTACATAGAACACCATGCATTTGGAATATTTTTGATGTGAAAAATAGCTAAAATGCGAGTTTTCTTTGAAGAACTATAAGCACTGGTCTAAAAATTAAAAAAATAACGCAGTAAATTTAAGTGTGGTCTTGGATAACCGTTTAAAGAAAGAATATTTAACCATTTTGTTATCTAATATAGATCGTAATTGTGAATAGTGTGATAGTGTCAGCACGTTGAAGACACGGCACAAGTCTTACTTGAGAAATTACAAAACTCTCCAAGGAACGGCGTTCATATATAATTTTCTGACTAGTACATTTACAATCCGCGTTTTATACTTACCCGAATCAAGTCGTATACTGACAGAGGTCTTCCGCATAAAATATTTTCGGAACAACTCGGACTTCTTGAAACAATAAAGATGCAGCTCGCCGGCAAAGTAATTTTGGCTTTTTGTATGGCAGTGATGCCCATAGCGTGTTTTGGTACGTGTGATTATCGTATTTATTTATTATTTGATAATACTCGTTATGGACATAGTTTAATCTCGCTTCTTCAACCTGTTTTCCCTTTTTCAACCAAATTCACTTACGAATCTCGCCGACGTGGCAAAGAGGGTGGGGTAACATCTGTAAACATCCCGAAAAGGTGTTACGACTTTTGGGCGTTTACTGTAGTCAGTCGGGTCGTTTCATTAAAAAAATGGTATGAAATAGAGACAACTCTGACCGAATTCACAACATATAATAATATGATAATCTTAAATCGCAATCACTTTGCCAGATGCTACCTTAAAGGGGTTCCTGGCTCACTAATGACAAAACCTATGCAAGTGTATTTCCTTCCATATATAAACAAATACCTGTAGTTGTAACACAATGTCTAAATTTACAATTGAGTCATTTCTTATTTAATGATTATTTTTTATTTACAGCCAACACATGTACCAGTCCTCAAGTGAAATCAAGCACTTACACCACAACAGAAGCCAGTTCATCACACAATACAGTGTTTGTTGTCCAGTTTGCTCTTACATGCAAAAGCCCTGCAAAGGTGAGACATCGACTGACTGTGTTCATAGTCAAGACATCTTTAGTCTCAATGAATCATAATAACTTCACAACTGTTAAAATAGCAACTTAACCCACCAGTGTACTAACAAGGGCCTTATATTACACATATAAGCGTTTGATACAAGTTGCCAAAATGTTTGCTTTCATGGAAATACATCTTGCAGGTTGCACTCAAACTATGTTTCACAGGCATGTAAAATTCTTTCAATTAAATGACGCAGCTTTGAATACATAGATCAGCATGTATCACATATAGATACATATGAACTTGTATCTATGTACAGTAAAACTCCGCTATTAAGACCACCACTTGGTCTGAGGAAAAATGGTCTTTATAGTCGACTGGTCTTACTTTTGTGTTAAGATAAAGAAAAATTGAATGAAATGGGACTTTAAAATGGTGGTCTTAATAGTGGACTGGTCTTAAAGCGGGGTTTTACTGTAATACTAATGAATATATTCCGTTTGTTTATGTTTTTATTATTAAATTTCAGGATATTGCCTTGTATGCTGATATCAATGGAAAAACAGTGTCTGTAACAAGAAGTGCTGCCAATACTCAATTCCCATATCAGGTAACACGAAAACAACAACACCATTATTCACATGCTAAGCAATTTGTTTGAACCCTCACCATTACTACTACCCAGATTCAGAATAGAATCGATTAGGCATAGTTTATTTAATTGTCTCCATGGGCATCTGTGGTTAACTTGCTAATATGTCACAAGGAAACTAAACAAATTCGTACTTATTAAAATGAGTATTTATTCCTTGAATGCATTACAAGGATGTATTTCAATTGCATTTAAATAAGAGTTTGAGTTTCCTTGAAGGCTATTGTCACATTTAACTACTCAAGTTGATGCTTTCCTTCATACAGTGGCTATATGTACAGTATTTAAAAGATTCATACTCGTTATTTCATAAATAAAATACAAATTAAGTTATTCATATGTATCAATATATTAGAGCATTATTTTATTAGAAAAAACACACATTTATGAAGTGAATATAGATCTACTGTATTGTCCAAGAGACACATGTATTGTTGTCTTTTGAAATTTACATTTAACATATACTTACATAATTATAGTAGCTGTTCAAATGTCATTATAATCAAAATTCGAAAATTTGAGTTGTGTGTTTGTTATGTTTTCATTAGATTTTCTGTTCTATTTATTTCATGTTTTAATTAGATTTTCTGTTCTTTGTATTTCAGTTGAGCTTCAGTGATGAGAACAAGAACTTGCCCTCCGGATCATATGAAATTAAATTCTATGATGAAGATGGATACGCAAACTTGAGAAAGGTAAAATATTGAAAATAAGTAGGCAGTTAAGACAGTTTTTCCATTCAACCCTTGATGTAAAATTTATAAATCCTTCCATTTCTTTTGATTTCATTTATTAATTGTTCTTTCATTGTGAACTTAAAGAAACAAAAAATGCATTTATATGCTGTGTAATGTATTTTTGCTTTATCACATCTACTTTATTGTTGTTATGATTCTCTGTTTTCTGCCAGCATTCAACACATCAAACTATTTTCTTTTTGTGGTTTTAGAAAGTTTCATTTTAAACGATAATATACAGTGGACTTAAAGTTTTGTGTCTTTGTACTTTCAGGCCCAGAGAAGTGGAGACAGTACAAGCTCTGTTACCTCTTTATTCACCATCACAGCTAGCCACCCCGTAAGTTTTATTTGTCATTCATGTAACTCGATCCTTTCATAAGTTGTCATTTAATATAAACTTTTATGAAATCAGTTATGGAAAATGGTATTTAACAAGGCTACATATTCCAGAATGAGTTTAAAAGAAAATGTGCATGAATGAGGGTGATCCAGGTTCTAACTGTTTTAAGGGAGATAATAATTTGTGCGGGACGGGTATCCTTTTTGATTTGACTCACAGTTCTAGTTTGAACAACTAAGTGAACAACCAAAATTCATCTTTTCTATATTCAATTAAACAGATCGTTAAGTCTGTGGAACAAATATCTCCACATGTCTTGTACATAAATGCCTGTTCTGTTTTTTAACATGTATACTAACTGCCTCGAAATGGCTGTCAAGATACAAGTGTTCTCTTTCTCATGTGTTGTATTTTCTTATTTCAGGGTGTATGGAAAGGCCCATTGGTTCCCAGTGAGTTTGTAGCTACTGTGTCTGCTGTCCTAGTCTGGTTCCTGGCTTATACAGCAAGAAATAGCCTTCAGTCTTCATAAACACATTCACTTTAGGATAATTATTTGTTTGTAAGAAAAATTGTATGTATGATGTATAAAGTGTGAGACTAAAAATGTAAAAGTTCTTAAATTTGAACAGATGGATTAACTCAGTGTAACGTGCCCACAAATAAAGATATTTCAATCTTGTTGTTTGATATTCATAATTATTATTTAAGAATTTTGTAATAAATGATATGTTTTTAATTGGTATATCTCTCTAGTTTATAATTAACAGAACGCTATTCTATGCAACTCTTTTCAAGATTAACCTTGTTTGAAAACGAAAACTGTTGAGAGTATGCTCGAAAAGTACAAATGTTTACGTGTATGAGACCAGTGTACATTAAAAATATCATTTATGTTCTTTTTCAATAAAATAAAATGTGTGTCTCAAAATGTCTTCTTGTATGATATGTTGTGAAAACTGAATCTCTCACCTTGATTTTTGATAAGTATTTCAGTTGTTTAGTTGATTATCTGAAATAAATGACCAATAAATTCACCAATTATAGCAGCGAATAGTTCTAAATACGAAAATCACTGGGTGAAAATTGAACCCCACACAAACGATTTACGAGTTTCGTTATATTAATTCTCTACGCAGTTTAATCAGTCTTCAGTTAATGCCAAGAAAACACACATCCCACTCTACTTTCAAGGCTGTATAACATTGAATAAACCTACTGTCTAAAGTAATTATGGGTGCCAAGGTTAGTTAAGGCTCCAATCTGTTCCTGGAACCAACTAGTACTGAGATATACGGGTGGAGTTTCTTGCTCGATGAAATAAAACAACAGGAGCTTTTCTTGGGGTTCAAACTCGCGTCTGACAGCATACTTCGATAACAAGTCAGCAAATGACCACTGTTCCACGC